>Ga0210026_1000165_pt1 | contig 83780 bp, 75 predicted proteins | sample CryGeymeta201509_FD_183977 | JGI IMG/M metagenome (GOLD analysis project Ga0210026, IMG submission 183977) | Groundwater microbial communities from Crystal Geyser aquifers in Utah, USA - Crystal Geyser metaG 2015-09 (SPAdes) (version 2) | ecosystem: Environmental > Aquatic > Deep subsurface >...
TCCGATCACTGATTTCGGAAAGGGCTAAAATCGATCGGATAAAACCGAAACGGGTGATCGCTTTAAACCGAAATCAGTGATCGGATTAAAACGAAATGGGTGATCGAATTCGACCGAAGCATGCAAACAAGGTCTGGCTATCAAACACCGCCCTACCCCAGACTTCATCATGATACTGTTGATATAGCTCATCATTGTTTACCCATGCACAACGTTCAATTGCCATAAAAAATCCGATTTTTATCGTTTTATTCAGAATTAACAATCTATTTAGCCTACATTCAACCATCGACAAAAGGTATACTTGCAGCCGTTTTTTATATTTTTACAGCTATGGCAGAGGAAGATGCAGAAGTTTGATTGTAGAACGTTTCAGGGCCTAATTTTGGCACTACAAGACTATTGGGCTAGACAAGGTTGTGTGATCATCCAACCTCTAGATATGGAAGTGGGAGCAGGCACATTCCACCCCATGACTTTCTTGCGATCAATTGGTCCTGAGCCAATGAGTAGCGCCTACGTGCAACCCTGTCGTCGCCCCACTGATGGACGTTATGGCCAGAACCCTAATCGACTTCAGCATTACTATCAATTTCAAGTCATGCTCAAACCGTCACCTATAAATATACAAGAACTTTATCTCAACTCACTCAAAGAGCTTGGATTTGACTTGCAAGCTAATGATGTCCGCTTCGTGGAAGATAACTGGGAGTCCCCCACTCTTGGCGCTTGGGGTTTGGGTTGGGAGGTGTGGCTCAACGGCATGGAAGTCACACAGTTTACCTATTTCCAACAAGTTGGAGGTTTAGAATGTGCTCCAGTAACCGGTGAGATAACTTACGGCTTAGAACGATTGGCCATGTACATTCAAGGCGTAGACAGTATTTACGACCTCGTGTGGACAGATGGTCCACTCGGCAAAGTAAGCTATGGTGACGTATTCCATCAGAATGAAGTTGAGCAATCTACTTATAACTTCGAATATGCAGATGTAGCCGCGTTATTTACGAATTTCGATCAGTACGAACAAAATGCGCAATTATTGATTACAAAAAATCTACCCCTACCCGCTTATGAGCAAGTGATGAAAGCGTCACATGTTTTTAATCTTCTGGATGCGCGACATGCTATTTCTGTGACCGAAAGGCAACGTTATATATTGAGAGTCCGTACACTCTCAAAGGCCTGTGCTGAGGCTTATTATAAAGCGCGAGAAACCTTAGGTTTTCCTATGTGCAGTAAGGAGCAGTAAACCATGGAATTTAATAATTTACTGATTGAAATTGGTACTGAAGAATTACCACCAAAATCATTGACTAAGTTAGCCAGTGCGTTTGCACTAAACATTCAAACTGCTTTTAGTGATGCTCAATTTACCTTTGATACAGTTGAATGGTATGCCTCTCCAAGGCGCCTTGCCTTGTGTGTAAAATCATTGGCAAATTTGCAGAAGGACCTAACATTAGAGATTAAAGGCCCTTCCCTCAACGTAGCGTTTAATAGTGAGGGCCAGGCTACACCTGCTGCGCTAGGTTGGGCAAAATCGAATAATATCGATATAGCTGATACAACAACCTTAAAAACTGACAAAGGTGAATGGCTGTATTATCAGGGTACAAAAGCCGGGCAAGGTGTTGCCGGATTGATACCTAAATTAGTTGAAGCTGCATTACTGGCATTGCCTATTTCCAAGCCAATGCGCTGGGGAGCAGGTAGCACTCAGTTTATTCGCCCGGTACACACCCTGACAATGCTACACGGTAATCAATTGATTGATGGCTCGGTACTAGGACTAAGCTCTGCAAACACAGTACTTGGTCACCGTTTTCAGGGTGAAACAAGTTTTCAATTAGAGCATGCAGACGACTATTTACCTCGTTTACGTGAACACTTTGTAGTTGCTGATTTTACTGAACGAAAAGAAATCATTCGTCAGCAAGTGATTGAACTGGCTAAACAATTAGAGGCCACCCCTGATCTATCAGATTCCCTGTTAGAAGAGATTACAGCCCTCGTCGAGTGGCCAGTTGCCTTGAGTGCTGAGTTCGAAAAATCATTCTTAGCGGTGCCTAAGGAAGCCTTAATTCACACCATGAAGGGTGACCAAAAGTATATTCCGTTACTTGATGCGGAAGGTAATTTAAAGTCTAATTTTATTTTCATCAGTAATATAAACAGCACGAATCCTAGCTTGGTGATCACGGGCAACGAAAAGGTGATTCGTCCACGTTTAGCTGACGCTCAGTTTTTCTTCAATACTGATAAAAAATCTACTCTTGCTTCACATTTAGAAAGTTTAAAAACGGTGTTGTTTCAGAAACAACTCGGCACTCTATTCGATAAAACACAGCGTATTTCTGAGCTAGCGGGCTTTGTTGCAACAATGTTGGATGGCGATCAGGCCTCAGCAATGCGAGCGGGCCTACTATGTAAAACAGACTTAATGACAAACATGGTAATGGAGTTTCCAGACGTCCAGGGTGTAATGGGCATGCACTATGCCTTGCATGATGGCGAATCACCTGAAGTCGCCAATGCCTTAAATGACCAATATCTTCCTCGCTTTGCCGGCGATAAGTTGCCCAGTGCACCAACGAGTATCGCTCTGGCTATAGCAGACAAAGTCGACACTTTAGTTGGTATTTTTGGGATTGGACAGTTACCAAAGGGTGACAAGGATCCCTTTGCACTACGACGCGCTGCAATCGGATTGTTGCGTATTATGGTGGAGAATCGTTTACCTTTGGATTTGGTAAGTCTGGTAGATGCGTCGATTACGACGTTTGGCGATAAAGTTCGGGTAGATGAACTCAACACCAATGTTGTGGATTTTGTATTAGCTCGCTTTAAAGCTTGGTATGCAGAACAAAATGTAGCTGTGGATGTGATTCAAGCTGTGGCTGAGATACGCCCTACTCGACCTGCAGATTATGCTGCGAGGGTTGAGGCAATCAGTGAGTTTAAACAGAATGAATCAGCCCCTGCTTTAGCAGCAGCCAATAAAAGGGTTGCCAATATACTTGCAAAAAATTCTGTAAGCGTTCATTCAGAAATCCATCACAACCTACTTGAGACTGATTCGGAGCGGGCCTTAGTCTCAGCGATTGAACAAGCGGAAGCGGCGGTTGCTGCCTACGTCGATAAGAATGACTATAAAGACGCGTTGATAGTTTTGGCAAAACTTCGCAAACCCATAGATGATTTCTTTGAGAATGTGATGGTTATGGCAGATGATTTAGCGGTGAGAAACAATCGTTTATCGGCACTAGCAAGACTAAGACGGTTATTTCTGACTTGTGGCGATATTTCTTATCTAAATCAATAGGTTATTTGGATATAACAATGAATTTTACACGAATAATATTCATGTCCATGGTTTGCCTGTTCTCCAGTGGTTGCGCCACCAATGCAATACACAGTTTTTCGAGTCAGACAGACTACAGTGATTTGTATCTGCGCGGAGTATTCACGTGGTGGGAAGCAGATGAAAAATACAAACTGCAACCCATCGCAGATGGCGTGTATGCAACACAGATTGAATTAATTGCTGATGGACAACCTTATGATTTTAAGTTTGCTGATGCGGCATGGTCTCCGAACAAAAATTGTGGTTATGCAAGCTTGCGTTCAGACCAGGTAGTAGAGGTAAATAAAATCGTTAGTGCAAATTGTCAAACTAACGATGAAAATTTTAGATTTACCCCACAGGAAACAGGTCTCTATAAATTTAGTATTGATTTTTCTGGCTTTGGTTCACCCGCTGTTTTAGTCACTTTGCTCAGCAATTGAATGATATTTTCAATGTAATAGTTTTTTACTATTGTGAAATAAATTTATATAAAACAATAATTTAACATGGTTTCTCTGCAAAAAAAAGGTACCTTAAAGGTACCTTTTATGTTTCATCAAACATCACATATAGACATAAACTACACGTCTAAGTTTGCAACTTTAAGCGCATTTTCTTCAATGAAAGCTCTTCTGGGCTCGACATTATCACCCATTAAGCAGGTAAAGAGTTGGTCTGCACCTATTGCATCTTCTATTTTAACTTGCAACATTCGACGCGTGCTTGGGTCCATTGTGGTTTCCCAAAGCTGGCTTGGGTTCATTTCACCCAAACCTTTATAACGTTGAATATACTGACCGCGCTTAGACTCCGCCATTAGCCAATCTAGCGCATCCACAAAAGATGTCACGGGTTTGGTTTTATCACCACGTTGTACATATGCGCCATTTTCTATCAAACCGTTGATAGTCGAATTAAGCTCTTTTATGCGCTTGTATTCTGTAGAGTCTACAAAATCTTGGTCAATAACATACTCTGTATCGATGCCATGCTGACGTATTACAATCGCAATATAGTAATTATTACGTTCTGAATTATGACGGATTACATACGAATAGGTTGAGCCATCTATTTCGTCTTGAGTAAGACTATCAACATATGTCGTTGCAAACTGAGTTAAGTTTTCTTCAGACTTTAAGTCTTCAATATTCAATTGCGCACTATAAACAAGCTTATTGAGTAAGACCTTCGGCATCAATCTGCTAATTCTGTCGATCATGGCCGTGGTAGTCTGATATTGATAAACCATTTTCTCAAGACTCACTCCAGAGATTGGCGGAGCACTTTCGTTAACGTATATTGCAGCACTGTCTAATGCAATAGAAGTAAGATATTTAGTAAGGGCATCGTCGTCCTTGAGATATTGCTCTTGCTTACCTTTTTTTGTTTTATATAAAGGTGGTTGTGCAATATAAATATAACCACGCTCAATGAGTTCTGGCATTTGTCTATAGAAGAATGTCAGTAGCAAGGTGCGAATGTGAGATCCGTCGACATCAGCATCCGTCATAATGATAATACGGTGATAACGGAGTTTTTCAGGGTCGTATTCATCACGGCCAATACCACAGCCCAACGCTGTGATTAATGTAGCCACCTCTTGAGAGGACAGCATCTTATCAAAACGCGCCTTTTCTACATTTAGGATCTTACCTTTTAAAGGTAAAATAGCTTGATTTTTTCTATTACGACCTTGTTTTGCAGAGCCACCTGCAGAGTCTCCTTCCACAATGTAAAGCTCTGATAATGCTGGATCTTTTTCTTGGCAGTCTGCCAATTTACCTGGCAAACCAGCTAAATCTAAAGCGCCTTTTCGGCGAGTCATTTCTCTTGCTTTTCGGGCGGCTTCTCGAGCCCTAGCAGCATCAATTATTTTGCCTACGATAATCTTACTTTCTGTTGGATTTTCGAGTAAGAAGTCTTGTAACTTCTCGCCCATCACTGTTTCTACTGCAGGTTTAACTTCTGATGAAACTAATTTATCTTTTGTTTGTGAAGAAAATTTGGGATCAGGTACCTTGACCGAGATAACAGCGGTTAGCCCCTCTCTGGCATCATCACCGCTGGTTGTAGTCTTAGCTTTTTTGGCAATGGCTTCCTTTTCCATGTAGTTATTGAGAGTACGTGTTAAAGCCCCCCTAAAGCCTGCTAAGTGGCTCCCCCCATCTCTCTGTGGAATGTTATTGGTAAAACAGAAAACATTCTCCTGAAAGCTGTCATTCCATTGCATCGCAACTTCTACTGAAATACCGTCATCCCTTTCTGAATTGAAATGAAAGACCTTATTATGAATTGGCGTTTTGTTTTGGTTAAGGTATTCAACAAAGGCTTTGATACCACCTTCATATTCAAATTTGTCTTTTTTACCATCTCTTTCATCTTCCAGAATGATGCACACTCCAGAATTGAGAAAGGAAAGTTCTCGTAATCTTTTTGCTAGTATGTCGTAGTGAAACAAGACATCTGTGAAGGTAAGTTCACTCGGCCAGAATCGAACACTAGTGCCGCTTGTTTGCGAATCACCAATTACGGCTAAAGGTTGCTGTGGTACGCCATGTTGGTATTCCTGTTCATGTAGTTTTCCGCCACGTCTGATTTGAAGCACCAAACGACTGGATAAGGCATTAACAACTGAAACACCTACGCCATGTAATCCGCCTGAGACCTTGTAAGAATTATCATCAAACTTACCGCCAGCATGGAGTACTGTCATGATAACTTCAGCGGCGGAAACGCCCTCTTCTTGGTGAATTTCTGTGGGAATACCCCTTCCATCATCTTTCACCGAAACTGAGCCATCAGTATGTATTTTAACGGTGATGTTACTGCAATGACCAGCTAATGCCTCATCAATGGAATTGTCCACAACTTCAAATACCATGTGATGCAAACCAGTGCCGTCATCAGTATCACCAATATACATGCCTGGTCTTTTTCTAACTGCATCAAGTCCTTTTAAAACTTTGATACTTGAAGAATCATAAACATTTTCTTGTGCCATTTGATTAAATCTCCTCTATCACTTGGCCATGTTCCACGTGAAACACTTTTTTATTTTTATAACCATCTAAATAACTTAGCTGGATTGCGCTTATTGCTGTAACAAATAATTGAGACCCTGTCGCTAGTAGCTTATCAATAAACAACACTTGCTTTGACACGTCCAACTCAGCACCGATATCGTCTAACAAAAACACGACTGTTTTATCTAACTTTTTCTTTAAATATTCAGCTTGGGCAATTTGTAATGCTGCAACTAACATTCTTAATTGCCCCCTAGACAGGACTTCTTCGACAGGCAATCCGCGTACTTTAATGCGAATATCAGCTTTTTGTGGGCCATTGCCTAAGTAGCCATTCTTAAGATCTCTTGTTACGTTTTTAACTAAGGATTCATACAAACTGAGGTCTTTTTCCCAGCCTCTATAATACGAAATTTCAAAGGAAAACTCAGGTAAAAAAGCGCTTAGATTGAAAAGAATTAGCTCTTGCAACTCTGAATTTAGTAAGGTTTCTCGTTTATGACTTATGTATTGCCCGAACTCACAAAATTGAAGTAGCCAGTAATCTATTTCTCGCTCGTTAAAGTTAATCCCTGAGCTAAAACTCTTTTTATATATGGCATTTACTTGCTGGGAGCATCGACGAAAATTGGCAAACACTTGGTTAATTTCAGGTTCCACGTGAAACAATAACCAGTCAGAAAACTTTCTCCTTAAGTTGGGTGCGCCGACAATTAGCTCTGAACTCTGTGGCGTAAAAATTTGAACTGGTAGTTGACTCACAAGATCTGCGGTCGACTTTGACTTGAGCCCATCGATGCTAACAAGACATTCATCGTCTCTAGTTCTCACCAGGCCTAAGCGGCGTTCTAGTGCTCCAATCTGTAACTTACCATGCACAGTAAATTCTTCTTTACCGTGCTGAATTACATTTTTGTGTTTACTAGTGCGAAAAGAACGAGAAAAACCTAAGTAGTGGATAGCCTCAAGAATCGAAGATTTACCACTACCATTTGCGCCTACTATTATATTCAAGCTGGGACTAGGCTTTAAGGTGAGGTTATCGAGATTTCTAAAATTACTAACCTGGACGAGGCCCAGTATCATTAAAATAATCCGTCGATGAGCGAGCTATAACCTCATTGGCATAATAACGTATAGTGCTGAGTCATCACTAGCGTCTTCAAGTAAAGCACTACTATTTGAATCAGCTAAAGTTATCCGCACTTTTTCACAATTCAGACCATTCATCACATCGATTAAATATGCAACGTTGAAACCGATCTCTAGCGCGGCCCCTGCATAATCTATGTCGACTATTTCTTCTGCTTCTTCTTGTTCAGGATTATTAGCTGTAATCTTCAATTCATTTTCTGACAAATTTAAGCGCACACCTTTAAACTTCTCGTTAGATAAAATGGCAGCTCTCGAAAATGCTTGCTTCAGCATATCTTTTTCAGATTCAATTTTTTTGTCACCATCTTTCGGAAGCACACGTCGATAATCAGGAAAACGACCATCGACCAATTTACTCGTAAAAATAAAATCCGTTGAAAAGATTCGAATATGATTAGACCCTACTTGCACTTTTACACGTTTATCACTGTCTTCAATTAGCCGCGATATTTCCAGAACACCTTTACGCGGAATGATAACTTGTCTATTTGGCAACGTAGCATTGGTATAAGCAAGACGACATAAAGCCAAACGATGCCCGTCTGTTGCCACCGTACGGATTACATTCTCTTCCGTTTCTAATGACATGCCGTTCAGATAATAACGCACATCTTGTTGCGCCATACAAAAATGCGTACTGTCTATCAAGCGCTTCAGTGCGCTCTGAGGTATTTCAAAGTCCAGCTCACCCTGCCAATCTTCTAAGTTTGGATAATCAGATGCAGATAAGGTAGATAAACTAAATTTACTGCGCCCTGATTTTATTAGTGCTTTGTTGGCATCTACTTCAAAATCTATTGCACTTCCTTCACGTAAACCCTTGCATATATCAACAAGTTTTTTTGCAGGAACCGTTATTTCACCTTCTGTAAAATCACCCTCAAGGGTAACATTTGAAATCAACTCTACCTCTAAATCAGTCCCCGTCAACCACAGTGAGTTTTCACTAACTTTAATCAAAACGTTGGATAATATTGGTAAGGTGTGGCGTCTCTCAACCGCACCTGAAACTAATTGAAGTGGCTGGAGAAAACTTTCCCTGCTGATGCTGAATTTCATCTTTTTACTCGTGAATTTTTATGACGACAATGTACGTATAAGATTTTGATAGTCTTCTTTTATATCATGACTTTCTTCTCGTAGCTGCACAATTTTTCGGCATGCGTGCAACACCGTAGTATGATCTCTACCACCAAAAGCATCGCCTATCTCGGGCAGACTATGATTTGTTAGTTCTTTAGACAGTGCCATAGCCATTTGTCTAGGTCTTGCAACACTTCTATTGCGACGTTTAGACAGAATATCAGCCATTTTGATCTTGTAATATTCGGCAACGGTCTTCTGAATATTATCGATTGTGACTAATTTTTCTTGCAGTGCTAACAAGTCTCGAAGTGCCTCGCGTACAAAATCAATTGTAATTGGCCGACCAGTAAAATTAGCGTTAGCGACTACCCTGTTGAGGGCACCTTCCAGCTCCCGCACATTCGAACGAAGCCGCTTAGCTATAAAAAATGCGACTTCGTCAGGCAAAAATATCTTATTTTCCAATGCCTTACGTTTCAATATCGCAACTCGAGTCTCTAACTCAGGAGGTTCAATCGCGATCGTAAGGCCCCAACCAAAACGTGATTTCAGGCGATCTTCAACACCAACAATTTCTTTGGGGTATCTATCCGAAGTCAGAATAATCTGCTGATTTCCCTCCAATAACGCGTTAAATGTATGAAAAAATTCCTCTTGAGACCGTTCCTTATTTGCAAAAAACTGAATGTCATCAATCAACAAGGCATCTACAGAACGGTAGTAACGTTTGAAATCTTCAATAGCATTGTTTTGCAGGGCTTTAACCATGTCCTGAACAAAACGCTCAGAATGCATATATACAACTGTTGCGTCTTTTTTGTTATCAATAATGCCATTGCCAACAGCATGCAGTAAGTGAGTTTTACCTAATCCTGTACCACCATAAATAAACAAGGGGTTATAAGCGCCACCCGGATTGTCTGCCACTTGCTGTGCTGCAGCTCTGGCTAATTGGTTTGATTTACCTTCAACAAAATTTTCAAATCGATAAGTTGGATTTACATTACTCTTATGCACATTCGCCATATTTACAGCAGAATTTTCTTTGATCGAAACGACCGTGTTCGAAATACTTGGCTTTATACTTTGCGCTGTTTTAGCCAACGCATGGTTAGTTTTTAAATATTGAGGTTCAGCTCGTTTAACTTCAAAACGCAACTGTGGCGCGTCAGCACCACACAGTTCATTAAACAAAGAAGTAATCTGAGTAAAGTACTTATCTCTTACCCAATCCAGCACAAATCTATTTGGCGCAAAAAGGGTCAACTGCGAATCGCTGTGATCTGCCTGAAGTGGTCTTATCCACATACTAAACTGTTGGATGGGTAAATCCTGTTGTAGCCTCTCAAGGCATTGATTCCAAAGCGACATTTAAAAATTGACTCCAGCCCTTAATCAATAAAGGCTTTTAATAACAATTATGAAGTAACAAAGAAGACATTGATAACTTCAACAAGGACGAATTTTATACAAATTCAGCGCCCTAGCTTCGAGGGTTGTGAATTATCTCGTTTTTCCTATCGACGACGCAACAAAGATCTGAAATTAAATCCGTATATCAAACATAAATCATATATCCATTTGTTTTATATAATTATTCTGGCATCTAAATTGAATGACTTTGAAAACCGACAGCTGTATAAATTATGAAATTAATGCATAAAGGTAGTTTGCTGACTATTGAAAAATATGATTTTATGTGAATTTACTATTCAACCTGTGGATAAATCAAACTTATTTAACGAAATCTGATTTTTTATTAACTTTATTGCATTTTACAGTTGATGAATTCGTCAATACAAATTGCAAATTAACGATTAGCGCACGCTACAACTAAACCCCTCTACCTGTCTTTATGTTGTCAAAGCAGTCTTGGAATGATGAAAAAACATCAGTGTTTTAAGTCGAGACGCAAAGATATGCGCTTAGTGCTTGATTTAAGATAATGTTTGATTGACAAGATGCTAAGTGATCTCTATTATTCAGCGTCATTTTTGAGCGCCTACTGTGCTCAAGTGACAACAACCTTATGTAGCAGGACTAGGCCATGAAAAGAACTTTTCAACCAAGCAACTTAAAGCGTAAGCGTTCACACGGTTTTCGTGCCCGTATGGCGACAAAGAATGGCCGCAAGGTTATAGCTAATCGCCGTGCTAAAGGCCGTGCTCGTTTATCAGCTTAATATAATTATCCAAGGTGGGTGAAAATCAATTTTCACGGGAGTTAAGGTTACTTACTCCCACCCACTTTGAATATGTTTTCAGTAACGCCATACCCTCTGTATCGCCACAATTTACCCTTCTCGCCCGCGCTAACCAGACTAACAACCCTAGGTTGGGTATTACGATATCCAAAAAACGCGTTCGACGTGCTCACGACCGCAATCGCTTGAAACGCATCGTCAGAGAAAGCTTTCGTCTCGAACAACAATTACTGCCAAATATTGATATAGTCGTAGTCGGAAAAAGTGGCGTTGACAAACTTTCTAACCAAGAGTTGTTTGCATTGTTGAGTAAGTTATGGAAAAAATTGGCAAATCGATGCGCTTCATCCCAATAAGTGTGATCAAATTCTATCAGAAATTGATATCGCCGATGCTTGGCCCACATTGCCGGTTTCATCCGAGTTGTTCGCAGTATGCTGTAGAGGCAATTACAGAACACGGTACAATGAGCGGATTATGGTTGAGTGTAAAACGTATTGTTAAATGCCACCCAATGCATGAGGGCGGCTTTGACCCCGTTCCAAAAAAGCACAATAAAAATAGTGATAAATAGATTACTGCCCTTATTAAGGGATAGCGCTTTGTAATTTCACCGTGGTTTATTTTAAGTCACAACGATCAATATGTAGTTAATTAGAGTACCTTATGGAATCCCAACGCAGTTTTTTATTAATTGGTCTGGCATTTGTTAGCTTTTTGTTGTGGCAACAATGGCAACTAGATTATGGTCCAAAACCTGTTAATCCTGAAGTCACCACCAGCACTCAGGCTCAAGTTTCGACTACGGTGAGCGATGGCAGTGACGCACCACAGATATCAAGTGATTTACCGAGCGTAGGACCCGCTACCGTATTAGAAAACAGCGGTAAGATTATTTCGGTTACCACTGACACATTGAAGATAGAAATTGATGCAAAAGGTGGCGATGTCATTTCTGCCAATTTAGCTAAATTTCCTGTTGTACAAGGTTCAAACGATTCATACAGCCTGCTTCGCCCAAATGGTGAACATTTGTTTGTAGCCCAAAGTGGTTTAGTTGGCCGCGATGGCATAGACAGCAAATCTAGACCCAATTATACCGTCGAAAAAGACAACTACACTATGGAAGGCAGTAGCCTAACTGTCCCCCTCACATACGCCACCCAAGACGGCTTAGTTGTTACAAAAACCTTTACCTTTAGCCAAGGTAGTCACCAGATAGATGTCAATTACCTTATTGAAAATAACAGCGCTGTAACAAAGCAGATCCAGCAATTTGGTCAACTCAAACAAAGCATGGTTGAGCAAGGTGGCAGCATGTTTATGCCTACGTATCGTGGTGGCGCTTATTCCACAGAAGAAGACCGTTTCGAAAAATACAAGTTTGATGATATCCAAGACAAAAATTTGAATCAGCATACCAAAGCTGGCTGGGCGGCCATGATCGAGCACTATTTTGTTTCTGCTTGGGTACCACCTCAAGACCAAAACAACACCATTTTTAGTATGGTTCGTCAAAACACTAATGCGGTCATCGGTTTTACTGGAGAAACCATTAACCTTAATCCTGGTGAAAGTGCACAACTTTCAAGCATTTTATATTTAGGTCCTAAAGACCAAGATACTCTTGCCACCATCGCCAGAGGTCTGGATTTAACCGTAGATTACGGCTTTTTATGGATGATTTCTCAGCCCTTATTCTGGTTACTGCAGTTCATTCATGGCCTGGTGGGTAATTGGGGATATGCCATCATTATCATCACCGTGATCGTAAAAGGCGGTATGTATCCTTTAACCAAAAAACAATATGAATCCATGGCCAAAATGCGTGCCTTGAAACCTAAGATGGACGCATTAAAAGAGCGTTACGGTGATGACCGTCAAAAGATGCAGCAAGGCATGATGGAGTTGTATAAAAAAGATAAAGTCAACCCCATGGGTGGCTGCTTTCCTCTATTGTTGCAAATGCCCATCTTCCTTGCCCTGTATTGGGTATTGTTAGAAAGCGTTGAGCTTCGCCATGCCGACTTTATCTTCTGGATAACAGACTTAAGTGTAAAAGATCCCTACTATGTATTGCCCATTCTTACTGGTGTGAGTATGTATTTGTTGCAGAAACTGCAACCCATGACGATGACTGACCCAATGCAGCAAAAAATTATGCAGTTTATGCCGGTGGCCATGAGCTTGTTTTTCTTTATCTTCCCAGCGGGCTTAGTGTTGTATTGGTTAATCAGCAATATCATTACCTTAATTCAAGCTAAGTTTATTTATGCGTCCATGGAAAAACGCGGATTACAGACAAAATAAAACTTCGTTAGACTCTCTACATTAGCCATCTAGCCCGTTGAGTATGCCTTTGCAGGATATAAAATGGGCTTTTTTTTGCTTACACTTACAATAGAATTTAAATACTGACTACATCACAGGAATTTTTATGCCGTCATTCGATATCGTCTCAGAAGTTGATCTAGTTGAAGTAAAAAATGCAGTAGACAATGCCAATCGAGAATTATCGACACGCTTCGATTTTCGAGGCGTAGAGGCAAGCTTTGAATTGAAAGAAAGTATTGTCACCATGGTGGCTGATAACGACTTTCAGTTAAAACAAATGCTTGAAATCCTCATTGGCACTTGTGTAAAACGCAGTGTTGATACTGCCGCCTTTGAGAAAAAAGACGTGCAACACATTGGTAAAATTTATAAACAAGCCATTGCCTTCAAACAAGGTATTGAACAAAGCACCGCAAAAAAAATCATCAAACTGATTAAAGATGAAAAAATAAAAGTGCAGGCCTCAATACAAGGTGATCAAGTGAGAGTCACGGGAAAAAAACGCGATGATTTGCAGCAAGTCATGGCATTGGCAAAAAAAGCAGAGCTCGATCAGCCTCTGCAATTTACTAATTTTCGCGACTAATCATGGCCGGCACTCTGCACAACAGCCAGCAACAAACTATCGCCGCTCAAGCCACGGCCCCGGGTCGTGGTGGTGTTGGTATCATTCGCGTTTCTGGTCCTTTGGTTAAGCAGGTTGCAACTAAAATATTGGGTAAAGTGCCTAAACCTCGGCACGTTGATTACCTACCTTTTTTCGATGCCCAACAACAATTGATCGACCAAGGTATCGCCCTGTATTTTCAAGAACCACATTCCTTTACGGGTGAAGATGTGCTGGAACTGCAGGGACATGGCGGACAAGTGGTACTCGATATGTTGCTCAATGCCATTTTAGCCTGTGCTGATGTGAGAATTGCCCGACCAGGCGAATTCAGCGAGCGCGCTTTTTTAAATGATAAATTGGATCTCGCTCAAGCAGAAGCCATTGCTGATTTAATTGATGCCAGTTCAGAGCAGGCAGCAAAAGGCGCATTGCGTTCTCTGCAGGGAGAGTTTTCTCACCACATCCAACTTATCGTTGAGAGTGTCATTCATTTAAGAATGTATGTAGAAGCAGCCATAGATTTCCCCGAAGAAGAAATCGACTTTCTCAGTGATGGCAAAATTCAGCAAGATCTCGACAACCTCGTCAATGCTTTTAAACAGTTACGCCATCAAACCAAACAAGGCACCTTGCTGCGTGAAGGTATGCGTGTGGTAATTGCGGGTAGACCCAATGCGGGTAAGTCCAGTTTACTGAATGCACTGGCTGGACGAGAGGCAGCCATCGTCACTGATATTGCTGGCACCACCCGAGATGTATTAAAAGAACACATTCATATTGATGGCATGCCCTTGCACATCATCGATACAGCAGGTTTACGCGACAGCCCAGACAAAGTAGAACAAATTGGTATTGCTCGCGCTTGGCAAGAAATCAATCAAGCTGACCGAGTGCTGTTCATGGTAGACAGTACCGACACACATGAAACTCATCCTCAAAAAATATGGCCAGACTTTTTTGCCAAACTGCCCAAAGCCATAGGGCTTACAGTAATCCGCAACAAAATTGATCTAAGTCATGAATCGTCTGGCATGAATGAAACTGGTGAATATCCGGTGGTTGCTATGTCTGCTAACGATGGCCAAGGATTAGCTTTGCTCACTGAGCACCTTAAACAGTGCATGGGGTTTAAAGCCAACAATGAAGGGCAATTTATCGCGAGACGTCGCCATCTCGATGCCATCGACAGAGCATACGAGCACTTATGCTTAGGCAAACAACAATTAGAAGACCACATGGCCGGTGAACTGTTGGCCGAGGAATTGCGGTTGTGTCAGCATCACCTTAACGAAATTACCGGTGAATTCAGTTCTGATGACCTACTTGGTAAAATATTCTCGTCTTTTTGCATTGGTAAGTGACGGCAAATCCATAGTGTGAGAACACTAAGCACGCTACAATCCAATGAACTTAACATAACAAAGATTCGGTCATGGCAACATTTGAGATTATTGTAGGTAGCGTATTAGGCGCGAGTGAATATGTGGCAGATGCCCTGGAAGGCGTGTTAGTTGCACACCAACACAAGGCCAGAATCCACTTACAACCTGATATCAATGATCTTGACCAAACAGCGATTTGGCTCGTCTGTACCTCTACACACGGTGCAGGAGATTTACCTGACAACATCCAACGATTTGCTAGACAATGCCAACAACGTGCCTTGGACAGCGTTAAATTCAGTGTAGTGGGCTTAGGTGACAGCAGTTACGACACGTTTTGTAACGGCGCGGTGCAGATAGAAAATATTCTCAAAAAAGCCGGTGCTGTATTCATTCAACCTGCTGTTCATATCGACGTTTTAGTGCACCCCATCCCTGAAGATCTAGCGGTGAAGTGGCTGGAAGAGTGGTTAAGTGATCCTCAACTCAACTAATGTTTTGTTAACTACCATGAACATCAATTTAGCCGAACAAGCAGCACTGCAACAATCCCTTAGTAACGAGGCCAGGGTTTTGTATTTACTTGGTTTAAAACCAAAGGTGAATGGCCACAATGCCACAACTCCACCACTAAACTACAAAGCACTATTGGGCTTGTTAAACGCAAAAGAAGAAAAATTTACCCTGGGAAGGCAACTTAACAGCCTCATCAAGGAATTGTTAAATGTGGGTTTGGTTAAATTTGACCAAGACGTCGAGTTAAACCACAGTGTCAATGGTAAGACCTTACTCCTTCCCTTGTTGCAAATGAAACCTGATGCATACAGTAAACTGCATTTAGAGTGGTATGCGATGCAACTAGATTGGCAACCAGACCATGCGTTACTCAGTGACTTGGCCAAATTAGTTGGTTTGATAGATTATCAATATAGTACAGCAGAGTTAGGGGATTTTGTGGCATATTGGCTTGGTCGCCCAGAGAGTCAATTTAGCCAGTTTCAATGGACTCAAAAATTTGTTTTTAATTTAAAACGTCAGCGATTAGCCACAGGCAGTGGCGCTGCGCATCGTGTTGGCCAGCAGTTGGTGAAACAAAAAGCGGGCATTGTGGCTGACGAAAATGCCAAGAATTTAGTGGCAAAATATAGTAAAAAATAATGGCGCTTAATGATTTTAAATGCGTTGATAGCCAAGCATTTTAACAAACGTTAGTGTGGTAATTCTGTGGATAGTATAAAAAACAAAATTCAGCAATTGGGCAAAGCCTTAGGCCGCCAATATGTCCCTGATCGCTACGAAGACTACAAATCACTGAGGAAAGAATACGAAACCTTGGCGAATCGCGACGTTCGTCAACTGCAACAGGATGTCAAAAAACAACGTATTCAGTCTATCCAAGGGCGTTCTGACTTAAATCCAAAATGGACTTTTGCCAACTTAGTGGAAGACAGCGACGATGTAATCGAAGCAGTAAGCATTGCCAAATCCTTCATTGCCGCCCATGAAGACCTTAATTGGCGACGCAGTGGATCACACATGATGATTTTTTACGGTGATTATGGTCGTGGTAAATCTCACACCGCTGGCGCCATTGCTCATGAACTTATTGAACAATACGAAATATCAGTTTTGTACCGTCAATTATCGAGTTTGTTGGACATGCGGTTTTTTTCCTATGACTTCAATGCACAAGACAACGTTGGTCAAAAATTTCGCGAAATTCATCAAGAACTGTTAGACGTAGATTTATTGATTTTAGATGAGGTGTGTGTAAACGAAACCAGTCTGAAAAAAAATGCCCAGAGCTGGCTCGGCAACCTATTACGTCAACGCCTAGCCAATCATAAAAATTGCATCCTGATTACCAACCACAACCTAGCTGAACTGGAACAGGCTTTAGGCAGTTATTGTTTTGAATCAATCAAAGAATATGACACCTACAAGGTTAAATTTTCCGGGCCAAGCCGTCGCAAAGAAATTATCCCGGTGCAAGTTGAGTCAAAACCCGTGAGTGGCTATCGGCCCAATCAAGTGCGATAAAAAACCTTTTTTAACGGTTTTAAACCTTCCTGTGTATAGCTGCGACATAATAAAGCGACACGCAACTATCACAGGAACATTGCATGAATACCTTAGTTAAAACTTCTACGTTTATCAGCAAACTAGCCGCTTGCTCACTTTTACTGTTAAGCACTGCCCTGCACGCCCAAACCTACAATGAGCGTTTTGACGTCACACCAGGTGCCAAGCTGCACATAAAAACAGATGTCGGCTCCATCGATATAAACACTCACACACAAAACACCATTGAACTTGAAATCATTGTTGATAATGACGAAGACGAACTTTTCACTTACACCACAGAGTTAGACAATGGCAATTTGTCGGTCATAGGCAAACTCAACTCACCGCAACGTTGGGCTAAAAACCTGCAAGTTAAATTTATCCTGAATATTCCGCAGGAATATGACGTCGACCTCAATACTTCTGGCGGTTCGTTGAATATTGAAAATTTAGTTGGAGAGCTCAAAGCACGCACCTCTGGCGGATCGATTACTGTAGGTAATGTGAAAGGTTATACCAAACTGCATACCTCGGGCGGTTCCATCAACACTAAAGCTATCAGTGGCAATCTCAATGCCCATACCTCTGGTGGCAGTATTAAAGTCACCATCGACCAACAGCTCACTGCTGATGCAAGCTTACATACCTCCGGTGGTTCAATTACCGCATCAATTCTCGAAAGTGTGCAGATGGACATCAATGCCGCAACCAGCGGTGGCAGAGTATCAACAAATTTTGCTGTGGAAGGCAGTACTAAAAAGCAATCGATTAAAGGAAAAATAAACGGTGGTGGACCTCTTCTTACCTTAAAAACCAGTGGCGGCAGTGTCAGGATCAACAAAATTTAAAAAGTCGACAACAATCAGTTTGCTAGTTATCCACACTCTATACTTTTTAGATGAATAGACTGGCAGCTGATTAAAGATCGCGATTGCCCATTTTTGATCACAATTTACACACAGTTAGATCAAAGGTTTCTTTTTATTGTGGATATAAATATGTATAAACGGTTTATAAACTATTTATATCCACTTTATGTAATTTTCATAAATTCACTTTGTGGATAAATAAGAATATTACACCCAAGCTATACCGCGTTGATCAAGGCTTATACACACCAATTAATCATTGATAACATATTGTTTTAATTGAATTTAAAACACTTATACACAGATAATCTATTGCTTAATAGTAGTAGTAATAAACAAAGATCTTTAAGATCCTTTAAATACTACTCAGGATCAAAACCTCATATTGCATAAATTTTAACCATTTCCTTCGGGTCTATTTCCATATAGAATACGCGCCCGTTTTAGCTGGGTGTTTGTTTTCCAGAGTTTGAGAGGCTTAACATGTTTTACCAACAACAATTCGATGTCATCGTAGTGGGTGGCGGCCATGCTGGCACTGAAGCAGCTTTGGCGGCAGCACGCATGGGAGCAAATACCCTGTTGCTAACTCACAATATCGAAACGTTGGGACAAATGTCTTGTAATCCAGCTATTGGCGGCATTGGCAAAGGGCATTTAGTCAAAGAGATTGACGCCTTAGGTGGAGCCATGGCTCTCGCCACCGATCAAGCCGGGATCCAATTTCGTACTCTCAATTCCAGCAAAGGACCCGCAGTACGAGCAACCCGAGCTCAAGCTGATCGTGCCTTATACCGTACTGCTATTCGCCACATGTTGGAACACCAAGCCAATTTAACCTTATTTCAACAGGCCTGTGATGATCTTATTGTTGAACAAGATCGAGTAGTGGGTGTTGTCACACAAATGGGCCTCAAATTTAAGGCCAAGGCCGTTGTGATTACCGTCGGTACCTTTTTAGGTGGCACCATTCACATTGGCCTTAATAATTACAAGGGTGGCCGAGCGGGTGATCCTCCTTCCATTGCTTTAGCTGATCGTTTACGTGCCCTGCCCTTCAGAGTTGATCGCTTAAAAACCGGCACGCCAGCGCGCTTAGATGCACGAACCTTGAATTTCAGTGTGATGCAAGAACAACTAGGTGACGATCCTATTCCGGTATTTTCCTACTTGGGTAAAGCCAGTGACCACCCGCGTCAAGTCAGTTGTTACATCACCCACACAAACGAACGTACCCATGAAATCATTCGTGGTGGGCTCGACCGATCACCCATGTATACTGGTGTTATTGAGGGCATAGGACCGCGTTATTGCCCCTCTATCGAAGATAAAATCCATCGTTTTGCAGAAAAAAGTTCCCATCAAATTTTTGTTGAACCAGAGGGGTTAAATAGTATTGAAATCTACCCCAATGGCATTTCAACCAGTCTGCCATTCGATGTGCAAATGGATTTAGTGCGATCAATAAAGGGTTTTGAACAAGCTCATATTGTGCGTCCAGGTTATGCCATTGAGTATGATTTCTTTGATCCACGAGACTTAAAACAAAGTCTTGAAACTAAGTTTATTCAAGGCCTGTTTTTTGCCGGGCAGATCAACGGCACCACGGGTTATGAAGAAGCTGGTGCACAGGGTTTGGTAGCTGGGGCCAATGCAGCTTTAGCAAGTCAGGAAAAAGATGCCTTTACCTTGCGCCGTGATGAAGCCTACATGGGCGTATTGATTGATGATTTAGCTACCATGGGTACAAAAGAACCCTATCGTATGTTTACCAGCCGTGCGGAATATCGCTTGTTACTTAGAGAAGACAATGCCGATATGCGTTTGACCAGCAAAGGTCGAGAAATTGGCTTGGTTGATGATCATCGCTGGCAAGTATTTAACCAAAAACTGGAAGCGATTGAGCTTGAGGCACAGCGTCTGCGCAGCACCTGGGTAAACCCAAATCATGCTGCTGCCGGCAAATTAAACACCATGCTCAAAAACCCGCTGACACGTGAAAATTCGTTAGAAGAATTGCTGCGCCGCCCTGAAATTACCTACAGTGAGTTGATGCAAATCGAAGGCATTGGCCCACAAATTGATAATACGCAAGCAGCGGAACAAGTTGAAATTCAGATAAAATACGCGGGTTATATTGAGCGTCAAAAAGATGAAATAGCCAAAACCTTACGCAATGAAGATACTTTGATCCCGCTGGAATTTGACTACAGTAAGATTTCGGGCTTGAGCAATGAAGTTGTTGCTAAATTAACACAAGCAAGACCTGAAACCATTGGCAAAGCGGGTCGAATATCAGGTGTAACACCGGCTGCGGTATCATTACTGCTCGTATATTTGAAAAAACATGGTTTGTTAGTTTCCCAACATAAATCTGCTAGTCGAATTTCCGCCTAATGTCTGAGTTGAAACTTAACTTGCTGGCCCAATTACAGGCTTATGTGCGAGACATAAGCCCTGTGCCAACGCCAGAACAGTGTGAAAAGCTGGTTGACTACGTATTGTTGATGCACAAGTGGAATAAAGCGTACAACTTAACCTCGGTGCGCGAACCTGAAAAAATGCTGGTAAAACACATTGTTGATTCCATTGCGGTTACGCCATTTTTGCACAAACAACAGTATATCGATGTAGGTACTGGACCCGGTTTACCCGGTATTCCGCTGGCCATTATGTGCCCAGATAAACAGTTCATTTTATTAGACAGCTTGGGTAAACGCGTACGCTTTATGACGCAAGTTGCCTATGAATTAAAACTGCCAAATATTCAACCGGTACAAGCAAGAGTTGAAGATTACCAGCCAACTGGCAGAATAGATGGTGTCATTAGTCGGGCCTTTGCTTCACTAAAAGATATGTTGCACTGGTGTCAGCATCTGGTAGATTCTGAAGGGGTTTTTTTGGCCTTAAAAGGTCAATTACCTAGCGATGAAATGGCTGACATACCTGCTGGGTTTATGGTCGAAGCTTGCAATAAACTAGCAATTCCTGGTTTAGAGGGCGAGCGCCATATTGTTCATATTCGCAAAAGCTGAAGCCAAATTGGTTTGCCTGTAAGGCAATAAACTATCGGTTATCACTAATAAATCTCATAAAAACGGAATACAAACGTGGGCAAAATCATCGCTATCGCAAATCAAAAAGGTGGTGTGGGCAAAACCACTACTGCAGTCAATGTGGCTGCGTCGATGGCGGCCACAAAACGAAAAGTATTATTGATTGATTTAGACCCGCAAGGTAATGCCACAATGGGCAGTGGAATTGATAAGTATGCGGTTGACAATACGTGTTATGAACTGCTCATCGAAGAAAAACCCATTGATCAAGTTTTGGTCAAAGAAACCACGGGTAAATATCATTTAATTGCCGGCAACAGTGATATTACCGCCGCTGAAATTAAGTTAATGGAAGTATTTGCCCGAGAAGTACGGCTAAGAAACGCCTTAGCCCCGGTCAAAAATTATTATGATTACATTTTTATTGATTGTCCCCCGTCTCTTAATCAACTGACCGTGAATGCTATGGCGGCCGCTGATTCTGTGTTGGTGCCGATGCAATGCGAATATTATGCATTGGAGGGTCTCACTGCTTTAATGGACACCATCAAGAAACTAGCCTCAGTGGTCAATCCTGCGTTAAAGATTGAAGGTGTTCTTCGGACTATGTACGATCCACGCAATCGCCTAGCAAATGACGTGAGTGAACAATTAAAACGGCATTTTGGCGACCAAGTTTATCGTACGGTCATCCCACGCAATGTGCGTCTTGCGGAGGCGCCAAGCTTTGGTACGCCTGCCATGTATTATGATAAATCGTCCACAGGCGCTAAAGCATATTTGGCCTTAGCGGGTGAAATTTTGCGTCGCAGTAAAGCGAACACTGCGGCGAAAACTAGCGAATAAGTTGACTTAGCTAAGTGAACATTCAAGACAGAGGAAGCTATGTCGGTTAAAAAACGAGGATTAGGACGCGGGTTAGACGCCCTGCTAGCCACCAGTCAAGCGGTAAAGTCTGGCCAAAATGACGCGCCTGAATTACACGGTGAATTGCGCAAAATCCCAGTTGAGTTTTTGCAACCCGGAAAGTATCAACCACGTAAAGACATGTCCCCAGACGCTTTGGAAGATTTAGCCGCGTCGATCCGTTCACAAGGCATTATTCAACCCATTGTTGTTCGTCAAATAGCCAATGAAAAATATGAAATCATTGCCGGAGAGAGGCGTTGGCGTGCTGCACAGATTGCTCGCTTAGATGTCATTCCCTGCCTGATTAAAGATGTGCCTGATGAAGCGGCGGTGGCTATTGCGTTAATTGAAAACATTCAACGTGAAGATCTCAACGCCATGGAGGAAGCCCAGGCCCTCGACCGCCTCATGGTAGAATTTGAATTGACTCATCAAGAAGTGGCAACCGCGGTGGGTAAATCGCGTACTACGGTGACCAATTTGTTGCGTTTAAATAACTTAAACGATGACGTAAAATTGTTGCTTGAACACGGTGATATTGAAATGGGTCACGCGCGTGCCCTCCTTGCCTTAACGGGTGATGCACAAAACGAAGCGGCGCAAATAGTCTCTGGTAAGGGTTTAACGGTCCGAGATACCGAGAACCTAGTTCGTCGTTTACTGGAGCCGGCAAAAGATAAACCGCAGACTAAAATTGACCCTGATGTGAAACGCTTGGAAACGGATTTATCTGAAAATCTGGGGGCGCCGGTGAATATTGCCCACAATGCAAAAGGCAAAGGTAAATTGGTGATCAGTTTTTCAAGTCTTGATCAACTGGATGGAATATTGGCGCATATTAAGTAACTTGCTGTGTATATTGCTTAAACGATTGGACCGCTGCAAGAGTCTGTAAGTGAATTGGTAATTATCCATTCGGGCATACAAAGCAGTGTTTACAGTTGTAAATTACTACCAGTAAAGTATACTTTTGCCGGTTTTTAGTTGGTTTTAGTGGTTTAGAGGGATCAAATGGCAGCTAATTTGGTCCAAGAAGGGCAACAACTTGCTAGAATAGTCATAGTTTTTCAAACTATCCTAGGTGCAGGATTAGCCCTCATTTTTACGCTTTTTTTTGATAAAAATGTTGGTATATCAGCAGCTTACGGAGCTTTGGTCGTTATAATCCCACAGTCCATTTTTGCTCACTTAGCGTTTAAATATGGCGGTGCCAGACAAAATAAGCTGGTAGTACGCAGTTTTGCTAAAGGGAGTAAAATTAAGTTTGCTTTTACCGTTGTTTTGTTTGCATGCGCTTACCAGTGGCCAGGCTTGAACATAGCAGCGTTATTAACCAGTTATATCGTAGTTTTAATGGCACAGTGGCCAATCATTATTTTTAGGAGTCGCGTTAAACGCTAGAAGGCCTTAACGAGACGACATACAAGTTTATAAATTAGCAATTGGATGGACAAATGTCAGGAACAAGTGGCGAACAAACCATTAGTGGTTACATTCAACATCACTTGACCAACGCAACGGTAGGTGAAGGGTTTTGGACTTTTCACATCGATACCATAGCTTGGTCTTTGATTATGGGTTTTATTTTTATTTTCAGTTTTCGAGCCGTAGCCAAAAAGGCAACAACAGGTGTGCCAGGTAAATGGCAAGCTTGTGTTGAGCTGGTTGTCGAGTTTGTTGACAATACGGTGAAAAGTACCTATCACGGCAAAAGCCCGTTAATTGCGCCCTTAGCATTAACTATTTTTGTCTGGGTTCTATTAATGAACTTAATGGATTTAGTGCCTATTGATTTTCTGCCCACTGCAGCGGCCTTGATTGCCGGTGAATCCATGAATGTCATCGCGGCAGGTCAATCCCATGTTTACATGAAAGTTGTGCCAACCACTGATGTGAACATGACCTTTGCTTTATCTTTAGGTGTATTTGCCCTAATGATTTATTACTCGGTCAAAATCAAAGGTTTTGGCGGCTTCATGAAAGAGCTGTATGCCCATCCGTTTAATACGCCTTGGTTATATTGGTTTAACTTTATTTTGGAATTGGTGTCTTTGATCGCCAAACCTCTGTCACTATCGCTCCGTCTTTTCGGCAACTTGTATGCCGGTGAGCTAATCTTCATTCTCATTGCAGGCACAATCGGATTGTGGCAATTGCCCTTACACTTTATCTGGGCGGCTTTCCACTTATTGGTTATTCCATTGCAAGCGTTCATTTTCATGATGTTAACCATCGTGTACTTGAGCTTAGCGAGTGAAGAGCATTAATTTTTAGTGTTTATCAAGACAGCTGCATTAGCGGATGTCACAGTTTTTTACGTGTTATTTTTTTAAACTTTAACTTCAAAACAAAGGTGAAAATCTATGGAAATCTTAGGTAATTTGTACATCGCAGTAGGCATTTTGATCGGTCTATGTGCATTGGGTCCAGCAATTGGATTTGGTTTATTGGGTGGTAAGTTCCTTGAATCTGCTGCGCGTCAACCAGAATTGGCTCCACAATTACAAGTTAAAATGTTTATCGTAGCGGGTCTTATCGACGCTATCGCGATGATCGGTGTGGCAATTGCCCTTTTCCTATTATTCGTTGAAAGCGCTAAGTTTGCTGTTTAAGCATCTACCTACCCATTAACGAATAGAGGAGGAGCGGTTTTGAATATCAATGCCACTCTACTAGGCCAACTTATCGCATTTATGTTCTTTGTGTGGTTCTGCATGAAGTACGTATGGCCCCATATCATGGGGGCGATTGAAGAACGCCAACAAAAAATTGCAGATGGTTTAGCTGCGTCAGAGAAGGGTGAACATGACCTTGAACTGGCTCGCAAAAAAGCCACTGAACAGCTTAAAGAAGCTAAATCGCAAGCTGCTGAAATTATTGAACAAGCGAAAAAACGCGGCACCCAAATTGTTGATGAAGAATCACAACGTGGACATGCTGAGCGTGAGAAAATCATTGCTCAAGGTTTTTCAGAAATCGAAGCAGAACGTAATCGCGCGAGAGAAGATTTACGCAAGCAAGTTGCAGCACTCGCTGTACTAGCGGCAGAAAAAATTCTTGAGCGTGAAATCAATGCAGCGGCGCAAAGTGACATAGTTGAAAAACTTGTCGCTGAACTATAAGAGGGTGTTGAGCTATGTCTGAATTGACAACTATCGCTCGCCCTTATGCTAAAGCAGCGTTCGATTTCGCAGTTGAGCAAAAAACCATCGATCAATGGCATGCTATGTTAGTGTTTGCTGCGCATGTAGCAAACAACGAGCAAATTAAAGGCATGTTGACCGGCGCCGTAGCTTCTCAAAAATTAGCTGAAATATTTAATGGCGTATGTGGTGAACAGCTCGACCAACAAGGTCAGAACTTCATAAAAGTATTGGCTGAAAATAAACGTTTGCAGGCCTTGCCTGACATTGCTGTGATGTTTTCTCAGTATAAAGCTGAGTTTGACAAGGAAATTGAAGTGGATGTGGTGTCTGCCACCAAACTCAATAAAGCCCAACAAACATCCATGAGTGTGTCACTCGAAAAACGCCTAGCACGTAAAGTTAAGCTGAATTGTAGCGTGGATCCCACTCTGATCGCTGGCGCAGTTATTAAAGCCGGTGATACCGTGATTGATGGTTCACTACGAAGTAAATTAAACCGTCTCGCCGACGCGTTACAAGCATAGCGGGGAAAGAGCATGCAACTGAATTCCACTGAAATTGCAGAACTGATCAAACAACGAATTGAGCAGTTTGAAGTAGTAAGTGAAGCTCGAAATGAAGGTACTATTGTTGGTGTAACCGACGGTATTATCCGTATCCATGGTCTTGCAGATGTTATGCAAGGGGAAATGATCGAGCTTCCAGGTAATCGTTACGCCATCGCACTCAACTTGGAGCGTGACTCCGTTGGTGCGGTTGTTATGGGTCCTTATGCTGACTTACAAGAAGGCACCAAGGTTAAATCAACAGGTCGTATCCTTGAAGTACCAGTAGGTCGCAAGTTACTTGGCCGTGTTGTGAACACCCTAGGCGCACCTATTGATGGTAAAGGCGCGATTGAAGCCGATGGTTTTGAGCCCGTCGAGAAAATCGCACCTGGCGTAATTGAACGTCAATCAGTCGATCAACCGATTCAAACCGGGTATAAGTCTGTCGATGCGATGATTCCAGTTGGCCGTGGCCAACGTGAATTAGTTATCGGTGACCGTCAAACCGGTAAAACTGCCCTAGCCATCGATGCCATTATCAACCAGAAAGGTTCTGGGGTTAAATGTATCTATGTGGCCATCGGTCAAAAAGCATCCACCATTGCAAACGTAGTACGTAAATTAGAAGAACATGGCGCCTTGGCTCACACCATCGTTGTTGCTGCCTCTGCTTCTGAATCGGCTGCTCTGCAATACTTGGCACCTTACTCAGGTTGTACCATGGGTGAGTATTTCCGTGACCGCGGTGAAGATGCCCTGATTGTATACGATGACTTGTCTAAACAAGCCGTTGCCTATCGTCAAATTTCATTGTTATTACGTCGTCCACCAGGCCGTGAAGCCTATCCAGGTGACGTTTTCTATTTGCACTCACGTTTATTGGAGCGTGCTGCGCGTGTTAACGCCCAGTATGTTGAGCGTTACACCAAAGGTGAAGTGACAGGTAAAACCGGTTCTTTAACGGCATTACCCATCATTGAAACCCAGGCCGGTGACGTATCAGCTTTCGTACCGACCAACGTAATATCCATCACCGATGGTCAGATATTCTTAGAAACGGATTTATTCAACTCAGGTATTCGTCCAGCGGTTAACGCCGGTATTTCGGTATCGCGGGTTGGTGGTGCGGCACAAACTAAGATCATTAAGAAGCTAGGTGGCGGTATTCGTTTAGCCCTTGCTCAATATCGTGAGTTGGCAGCGTTCTCGCAATTTGCCTCTGACCTTGATGACGCAACCCGTGCGCAATTGCAACACGGTGAGCGCGTTATGGAATTAATGAAACAAAACCAATATGCACCGCTATCTGTGGCCGACATGGGTGTTTCATTGTTCGCAGTAGAGAAAGGTTATTTAAAAGATGTTGAACTGAGCAAAATTCTTGATTTTGAATCAGCCTTACACTCTTTTATGCACAGCGACTATGCAGAGCTAATGGCCACTATCAATAAAACTGGTAATTTCAACGCTGAAATTGAAGCCACCTTGAGCGACGCTTTAACTAAATTTAAAGCCAGCCAAACATGGTAATCAATGGGTGCAAGTAACGTTGTTTACTCGCACCAAGGTTGAATAATCGGAGAGTGAGATATGGCCAGCGGTAAAGAGATAAAAGGTAAAATCGGCAGTATTAAAAATACGCAAAAGATTACCAGTGCGATGGAAATGGTTGCCGCCTCTAAAATGAAGAAGGCGCAAGACCGGATGGCTTCTAGCCGTCCTTATGCTGAGAGTATTCGCAGTGTAATCGGTCACCTTGCCAATGCAAATCTTGAATATCGTCATCCCTACTTGGAAGAGCGCGAAGTTAAACGCGTTGGTTACATTGTTATCTCGACTGATCGCGGTTTGTGCGGTGGCTTAAATGCCAACGAATTCAAGCAAGTGGTTAAAGAGTCGCAAAAGTGGCGCAAGCAGGGTGTGGAGGTAGATTTTGCTGCACTGGGATCCAAGGCAGTGGCATTTTTTAATCGTTTTGGTGGCAGTATTTTAGCCGCTGAATCGGGCATAGGCGATGCGCCTACGGTAAAAGATGTGATTGGCTTGGTGCGAATTATGTTGTCGGCGTTTAACGAAGGTAAAATCGACCGCTTATATTTGGTGTTCAATAAATTTGTCAACACCATGACCCAAGCGCCACAGATTGAGCAATTATTACCTTTGCCTAAATCAGACGAAAAAGCGTTAAAACACCGTTGGGATTACATTTACGAACCCGATGCTAAACCTATCTTAGATAAGTTATTAGTGCGTTTCGTAGAGTCCCAAGTGTATCAGGGCGTAGTAGAAAATGGCGCGTCTGAACAGGCTGCCCGTATGGTTGCGATGAAAGCTGCAACTGACAACGCGGGTGACTTAATCGACGACTTGCAATTGATATACAACAAAGCTCGTCAGGCAGCTATCACGCAAGAAATCAGCGAAATAGTCTCCGGTGCTGCGGCCGTCTAGTTAGATGATTCGGGCAAAGGTTTAAGAATTTAAGAGGAATTAACATGAGTCAAGGTAAGGTCGTCCAAATCATTGGCGCCGTTGTGGATATTGAGTTTCCACAAGATTCGGTTCCAAAAATATATGACGCATTACGCGTTACTGAAGGTGATTTGACAGGTTTGACCCTAGAAGTGCAACAGCAGCTCGGTGGTGGTGTTGTCAGAACGATCGCCATGGGTACGACAGATGGTTTACGTCGTAGCATTGCCGTCATGAATACTGGCGAAGCGATTAAAGTGCCTGTCGGTAAAGCAACGCTTGGCCGAATTATGGATGTACTAGGTAATCCTATTGATGAAGCTGGCCCAATTGGTGAAGAAGAGCGTATGTCTATTCACCGTGCCGCGCCCACGTATGAAGAACAGTCAAGTTCGGTTGAATTGCTTGAAACAGGCATCAAAGTAATCGATTTGGTTTGTCCTTTTGCTAAGGGTGGTAAAGTAGGTCTGTTTGGTGGTGCCGGTGTAGGCAAAACCGTTAACATGATGGAGCTTATCCGTAACATCGCTATCGAACACAGTGGTTATTCTGTATTCGCTGGTGTAGGTGAGCGTACACGTGAAGGTAACGATTTTTATCACGAAATGAACGAATCCAACGTATTGGACAAAGTATCCTTGGTATATGGCCAGATGAACGAGCCACCAGGAAACCGTTTGCGCGTAGCTTTGACCGGTTTGACCATGGCAGAAAAATTCCGTGATGAAGGCCGTGATGTGCTGTTCTTTGTTGATAACATCTACCGTTATACCTTAGCCGGAACAGAAGTATCTGCTCTATTGGGTCGTATGCCTTCTGCGGTAGGTTATCAGCCAACCTTGGCTGAAGAGATGGGTGTATTGCAAGAGCGTATTGCCTCAACTAAAACGGGTTCTATTACTTCAATCCAAGCGGTATACGTACCTGCGGATGACTTAACCGATCCATCACCTGCCACTACCTTTGCTCACTTAGATGCAACGGTGGTATTGTCTCGTGATATCGCGTCATTAGGTATCTACCCAGCAGTTGATCCCTTGGGTTCAACCTCACGTCAGCTTGACCCCTTAGTTATCGGTCAAGAGCACTATGACACGGCGCGTGGCGTTCAATCAGTATTACAACGCTACAAAGAACTGAAAGATATCATCGCGATTTTGGGTATGGATGAATTATCTGAAGAAGACCGTTTAGTGGTATCTAGAGCGCGTAAAATTCAGCGTTTCTTGTCACAACCTTTCTTCGTCGCAGAAGTATTTACCGGTTCACCAGGTAAATATGTTTCATTGAAAGACACTATCAGTGGCTTTAAAGGCATCTTAGAAGGGTCGTACGACCATTTGCCTGAGCAAGCTTTCTACATGGTAGGTTCAATCGAAGAAGCGTCTGAAAAAGCGAAAAAAATGTAAAAGGTATCGCTGATACCTTTTGCCCTAAATAGGAGCTAAGACTGCTGTGATGACTGTACAATTAGATGTAGTAAGTGCCGAAGACAGTATCTTTTCTGGTTTAGTTGAATCTATCCAGGTAACAGGTAGCGAAGGTGAGCTAGGGGTCAACCCTGGGCACGCACCCTTGCTTACCGCCTTGAAACCGGGCATGGTGCATATCGTCAAGCAATTTGGTGAAGAAGAAACCATCTATATTGCAGGCGGCGTATTAGAAGTGCAGCCAGGTGCTATTACGGTACTGGCTGATACGGCTGTACGTGCTGACGATTTGGACGAGCAAGCGGCGTTAGAAGCAAAAAAACGCGCAGAAGAAAATATTGCCAATCCAGGTGCAGACTTTAATTACGCCGAAGCAGCCATTGAGCTTGCGGAAGCGATCGCCCAGTTACGATTGATTCAAAAACTGCGCAAGTAATTGAATGATATATGTTTCATGTGAAACCCGGCTGATGCCGGGTTTTTTGTTTGGCAGGAGATAAACATGCACGCTGATTTTTGGCATGAGAAATGGGAAAAAGGTGAAATTGCCTTTCATAACGAACACGTACATCCTTTGTTTGCGACACATTTCCCCTTGCTTGGATTACAAGCAGGCAAACGTATACTGCTGCCCCTGTGTGGTAAAACCGTCGACATTGATTGGTTGTTATTACAAGGCTTTCAGGTTGTAGGCATCGAACTCAGTGAACTGGCAGTTAAGGACCTGTTTGCGCGTTTAAAACTGGGCCCTATTGTGACCCAGCTTGATGGATTTCAACATTATCAAGCGCAAGGTTTGCAAGTCTTTGTGGGTGATTTTTTTGCTATTACCCCCGCTCAATTGGGCAAGGTTGATGCTGTATACGATCGCGCGGCTTTAGTTGCCCTGCCCGCCGCGTTACGTGAACAATACGCCGCCCATTTACAGCACATTTGTCTGGGGGCGCCGCAACTGCTCATCACCTTTGAGTATCAGCAAAGCTTACTAAGCGGTCCGCCTTTTGCCGTCACTAAACTTATGTTGGATAGTTACTACGCCAAAGACTACCTAATATCTTTTGTGGTCAGTGTCGACGTGCTGGGTGGCTTAAAAGGCAAAGTGGTTGCTACAGAAAATGTTTGGCTACTATCTCAGAAAGACAAACCTCGTTTACACCTAACACAAGGCAACCATGGGCAATAATAAACGGATCCAAGACGCCGCGACCTTTTTATTAAAGCGACATCTTATTGGTGAACAAGGAGCGCAATTACCCGCCGACATGCGTCCAACTTCTATTGCTGACGCTCTGGCCATACAAACTCAGTTAAGCCAGTTAATTTGCACCCATACCAACGATGTGATTGGCGGCTGGAAGTGTTTATTGCCAAGCGCAGATAAGCTGGTCGTTGCGCCTATCTTCAAAGCCAATATTCATGAACACAGACTCACCCCCGATTTTTTGCATGCCTTGCCAATGGATCAAAACATCAAAATTGAGCCAGAGTTAGCTTTTCGTTTTAGTGATGATTTACCTTTGCGTCAAACGCCCTATAGCCAACAAGATATAGTGGCTGCACTGGGCAGTGCTCACCTAGCCCTTGAGTTAATTTACGTGTATTACCACCAGCCACAACAGTGCCATTACTTTGATATGCTAGCAGATGGTTTGGTCAATCAAGGTTTGTATCTAGGACCGCAAATTAGTTTGCACGATGCACAACAGGCAAGTGAAATAACCATCAATATTGACTTTGCTCAAACTACATTGCAGCTAAAGGGAAAACACCCTAACAACTTGCCCATGGCGCCCCTTGTTTGGCTAGTCAACTACTTGCAATCCCAAGGTGCACCCATTGTGGCGGGGCAAACCGTAATAACCGGCTCGTATGCCGGCGTGATTGATGTGCCGCTTAATACCGACATCAATATCACTTACCTTGGTTTCGCTGCCATGCAGGTACATTTTTTTTGGAAAAGTTAAAAATAATAGACACCGTCAGTAACAACATAGGCTAACAACTTCAATCAGTCATAGCCCTTTTTGCTAACATGTGACCCAATATTACGCAGGAGTTTTATCAAACATGAATAATGTCGACAAAAAATCATTGAGCATGTTTTTTTTGCTTTCTATTTCTTGGTTTACACCAGCACAAGAGAGTGTTTTAACAGAACAAATGCTTGTTTTAGATGAGGCCGTTTTTGCAAACTTCAATGCCTGTGAAAACCCCGATGCCTTAGCTAAACATGCAAGTTATTTTGCTGAAGATGTTGAGTTTTATCACGATAACGGTGGGGTAACGTGGGATAGAGCGAGTATGATCGCCAATACCAAAAAGTATGTGTGTGGCAAGTTCACCCGTCAACTTGTTGCGGGATCTTTCGCCGCCCATCCTATTAAGGATTATGGTGCCATCACTAAAGGCACACATGTTTTTTGTCAAAGCGGGAGTAAGGTCTGTGAAGGTAAGGCAGATTTTGTCATGGTTTGGCATAACACTGACGATGGCTGGCAAATTACTCGCGTGCTCAGTTACGGGCATCGCAACAACGATTAGAGCAAGGCCTAGATGCCTATACTACCAATAAAATCTAAAGCGTAGCCTTGGTTTTGTGGTGCTTATATCGCCATTTTCTAAACTTAGGTTTGAATACGCTAAAGTACAGCAGCAGAAATCCACTGAAAACAAACCCCAATGCAGCTAAAGCAAAGCAAATTAGCAGGGGATGGTTAAAACTCTCACGTGTTTCATAGTCCATAATGTGCAGCATCCAGAAAAAATCATAGAGCCGCCATATATCACTGCGAACGGATAACACTTCACCACTCAAGGGTTGCAGATACAATGCCGTGTGAATACTGTCGGCAAAATTGACTTGATAAACAGGGGGCTTAAGGTGATTAGCCTCCAAAGGTAGATGATGCAACAGCTTAATTGAATCCACTTCAGCGACAATGGTGGTGCGTTCTTTTGCAATGGTAGCAATATCCTGTTGCGACAAAGGCTCGAGAGGTGCAAACGAATCGCTATGCAAATAGTGAATCTGACCATTGAAATCTTGCGCTTTAAGTACCCGTTGTCCCATTCTGCTTTGCCACGTTAGGCTTTGCCATTGATGCAGTGGTATGGGAGTTTCCAAGCTATGCCATTCTGAAAATTGCAAAGGGGCCTCGGCTTTAAGCAAATGCTGGCCACGTACCATATCAATAGGTATGACACTCATCACCACGCCACCACTAATCCACAGCAAAACCTGCAGGGCAACCAGTAGGCCTAACCAACGATGTACGTTTCGCCAAAATCTCACAGTAACGCTCGGTAAAGGGTAGATTAGTAAAACATAACACGTAATGCATAGGCGTGATAAGTGTTTGAAATGACTACGCAAATATTTGAATTCACCCTAGACTAGCGACATTGTTTTTTCTTCACCTGAGCATAGATATCGCATGACTTGGATATTGTTAACGCTACTTGCTGTAACCATGCAGGCCTGGCGAAATGCTTTTCAAAGCCAATTAGGGCAAGAGGTGCCAACAGTTGGCGTAACCTTGGCAAGGTTTATCTGGGCAAGCCCCATCGCGGCTGCGTATTTGCTCTTGCTCTATCACGTTGCACCGCAGTCCATTCCGCACTTCAACCAAAGCTATTGGTTGTTTATTGTTGGCGCGTCTTTAATGCAGATAGTCGCCACCAGTTTGATGGTTGTACTGTTTAAAATGAACAATTACGCCGTGGGTGCGGGTTTAGCAAAAAGTGAAGCGGTGGTGGCAGCGATATTAGGCACGCTATTTTTTGGTACTAGCCTGTCATTGTTGGGTTGGTTAGGTGTCGTGGTGGGAGCGGTGGCTGTGCTCATGCTCAGTGCAGCAAACGGATTAAAAAAACTATCCATGCCCACCGTTTTGATGGGGCTCGCCTGCGGCGCATCGTTTGCGTTAACATCATTGTGGGTAAGAGAAGCCAGTCTATGTTTAGATATTGAATTTCCTCATAGCGCGGCTTGGGTTTTGTTAATGGTCATCACTTTGCAAACCATTTTATTGTTAGCCTATCTAATTGCTACCAGTCCAGCCACGTTGCAGGCGTTGTGGCAAAGACCAAAGCTTACCTTATTGATCAGTGTGAGTAGCTGTTTAGGCTCAATTGGTTGGTTTAGTGCTATGTCTATTCAGAATGTGCCTTATGTGAAAACCTTGGGACAGATCGAAATCTTTGTCACCATGTTGATCTCCGTTTACTGGCTAAAACAAAAAGTAAAGGTACAAGACGCTACCGCACTGGTGTTGATCGCCGTCGCTGCGCTATTGGTTATTTGGGGTTAGATGCAGGCAATTGTCACAGCGCACCCTTGACTCATTCAGATTTGCTAAAGTTCAAGTCCTGAAAATCGTAACTGAAATCAATGTCACTGGATGCAGGAATAAGCTGCATGCCGATAACTTTGCCCGTTGCGTCACGCTGAAAGGTAGCAAATACATCGGCTTCTAAGCTGCGATCAACCCAGCGCACTAAAAACTGGTCTTTTTCTGAGTGTGGGTAAAACAAACCGATGAGCTTTTCCACCCGCACAGAACGAATTTGCAAGGGAGAATCAGCATCACTTGACTGCGCTTCAATAAAAAAACGCCCCAACCACGCATCGTCGTAAGCGCCTGTTATTTCTTTCGCCAAGGTTTGGTTGGCCAATACGGTTTGGTGTGCCACAGGTTTTGGTGTAGGTGCTTGTACCGCTACATTTTTTAGAGAGAATTCGTTTATCCAGTCGGTGGTCTTATCCCCAAGATAGGGTTTCATCAGGCTATACATTAAGGCACTGCGTGCGCCGCTGGATTGTTGGTTAGTCAGTACCACAAAACCCAGATCAAGTTCTGGGAACATGCCCACCATCGAATACATGCCGGCTAAACTTCCACTGTGGTGTACCTGCAAATAGCCATTCATGTCGTTGATACGCCAGCCTAAGCCGTAGGCACTGAAATGTGTATTGTCTAAACGTTGACTGCGAGCCGATACCGGCATGATGGTGTGAGGCGTCCACATCATCTTATGCTGAGCCGCTGAAAACAGTGTTTGACCATGACTCAGCTTGCCTTGATTCAGCTGCACCGTCACCCAGGTCAGCATGTCATTCAGGCTGCATTGCATCCCGCCGGCAGCGGCAGATACGTTAGCTTGTAGAGGATTTTTTTTGCGAACAATGGTTTGTAATTTGCCATTAACTACGCCATGAGGAGTGGCAACATCTGCTTGTCTATCGGCACTCACTGAAGCAGCAAAACAATGTTGCATATTCAGGCGTCGCAGAATGCGTTGCTCAACAAAATCCTCCCAACTTTGCCCACTCAAGGCAGGCACAATTTCACCGGCCACAATATACAGCAGGTTGTCGTAGGCATAGTCAGCACGAAACTCGCCAGTGGGTTTGAGATAACGCAGGTTGTGAATGACTTCTTGGCGACTAAAACTAGAAGGCTCTGGCCATAACATCAAATCCCCCGCCCCCAAGCCTAAACCGCTGCGGTGAGTGAGCAAATCGATGACATTAAAGTGTTCACTCACCCAAGGGTCGTACATTTTAAAATCAGGCAAATAGCTGCTAACTCGACCCTGCCATTTGAGTTTGCCCTCGTCAGCCAAGATGGCAAGCGCTGCCGCTGTAAAGGCTTTAGTATTGGAGGCAATTTTAAAGATCGTATTAGCATCAACCGCTAGTTGTGAACCCAAGGTTTTCACACCATAACCTTGGGCTTTGATTACCTGCTTGTTGTGCACAATGCCGATGGCTACGCCAGGCACTTGAAAGTGCTGCATAATCTCAGCGACTTGTGAGTCTAAATTGACTGGTGCGGTTTTCTCATTGGCTAGACTGAGCTGTAAGGGCAATAATAAAAAGCCAATAATCAATAAGCGAGTAAGCCAAGGTGTGTGAGTATCGCCCATCTTAATTTTCCAATACCGCTTCATAGATTAGGCTGACAATACTGCCAAATTTACCTGTTTCAAAGCGTTTACCTGCAAACTCTATATTACCCTCGGCGGTTTCTTCTACTTTTGAGTGTCGAGCGTTAGTTAGCAGAATGATGGCCAAGTCGTAGGCTGGGTCGATTACTGTCATGGTGCCAGTCCAGCCAGTGTGGCCGTAAGCTTGTGAGCTAGCGTAAGGACCAAAATGCCATTTACTTTGCCCAGAATCGGCACGCCGCCAACCTAAACCAAAGCTGCCATCGTTTTCATCCGGTTTGGTAAATTGATCAAGCACCGCATGACTGAAGATTTTTTTTTGCCCATAACCGCCGCCATTCAACAAGGTTTGTGCAAGCACGGCCAAGTCATCAACCGTGGAAAAAAGTCCGGCATGGCCGGCTACTCCAGCTAGTGAGTAATAGGCTTTTTCATCATGCACCTCACCCTGTAACACATACTCACGGATATTGTCGAAACTGACGCGACCACCGCGTGTATTGCCTTGGATCTCGGTGGCAGCAAATTGCGTGGGGCTAAAGCCTTTTTGCAGCGGATTAAACAGGGTGTTATGCAAATTTAAGGGGGCAAAGATTTCCTGCTCTACATACTGATCGAGTTTATTTTGGGTTACGCGCTCAATTAATAGTCCCAGCAACATATAGTCGGTGTCGCTGTAAACAGCTTTAGTTTGTCGGCTCATAACAAAGGGCACACGTTGCAACAACAAGTGCTCGGTTTTTGCCTTAGACTGAGAAAAAAAACGTGGGCCTAGGGGATTGTCTTTACTGAAGAATTTTACCTCTGGTGCATAACCCGCGGTGTGACTTAATAAATCGCGCACCAATCGGCTTTCACGACCCTGGCCTCGGTATTCTGGGATGTATTGGCTGATAGGCTGAGTGACATCAAGCTTGCCCTCAGAGACCAATTTCATCAGAGCAAAATTGGTCGCAAACATTTTGGTGTTGGAGGCCAAGTCAAACAAGGTGTCTACTTGCATGGCTATGGGCTGAGTTAACAATTCGTCGCCATCTGCATATTTACGTGAATAACCATAGGCACTGCGCTTTATAATTTTGCCATCTTTTACCACCAGTAATACTGCGCCAGGAAAACCATCAGCCACATCCTGGTTAATCAGTTGATCAACCTTGGCAAAGCGCTTGGTGCTAACTTGATTACTCTGCTGCAGGGTTGGGAAGGGGATCATCACCTTTAATTCACTGCCTTCGGGCAGAATATTTTCAATCTTCAAGGTGTTTTCACCGGATTTAGTGCGCCTTGCCAAACTGTACTCATAGCGTTGGTAGGGTTGTAGGGGGTGGGCTATATCAAGTTTTTGCCCATTCACGTAGATGTCGGCTTGCTGTGCATTGCTATTTTCAATAACGATCTGGCCAGTGTTGGCGTAACTTCTAAAGGTAGCTCGGTCATTCACTAGGCTGCGGGTACTGCGTTCAATAACGGGAAAGGTCATATTAACTTGGTAGTACGGCAATGCCGCTACACTTGGCTGGGGTAACTGCTCTGCCGCATAGCGCTGCATCAATTCCGCAATTTTCTGCGGAAAATACTTATCAATTAAGGCAAACAGCGTGGCCGCCGTTTTACTGTCTAAGCGACCAGAAACCGACCACGGCGTGAAGTGCATCTGAAAAGCTGACAAAGTGTCGTAGGTTGTTTGGTCTGCCAAACCTGTTTCGACGATACCATAACCATAAACACGCAGCGCCGCTTGCATCAGCCCAACACTCACGGGGTTATCATTAAAGGTTTGCCAGTATTTATTAAGGGTTTGATTGTCATACCATGCACCAATGCCAGCACGATAAAGCTGAAACCACGGGAAACGCGGGCCTGGGTCATTCTTGCGGGTTGGCGCGATGTCTGAATGACCAACAATTGCCGTTGGCCCGATATCAGGGTTACGGGCGAGGATATCTTTGGTTAAGGCAATGAGTAACTCAATTTGTTTAGGATCATAATCAGGAAAAACACATAAACGCGTAGTATCGTTTTCGCGTGCCACCTCGGTATTAGGATCCACTAAGTCACGCATACATTCGGGTACATTAACAATTTCAATGCCAATAGACTGATTGTTTAGATCTTCCCTGCCCTGCCAGTAACTGTCACCTGCATGCCAAGCTCGGCTCGCCTCAGGAACCAATTGAATGACCTCAAGTTGGTCGTTTTGATAACTGGGATCTTGGCGTTCAGGAATTAAATAATGCGCACTTAAGCCGCCTTCGTCGACTAGGGCTTTGACAGACTTCTGATAGTTAATGGCCGTATAGTGCATCACCAAAAACTTGATGCGCTCACTGTAGTTTTTTGATGGCATATAGGAGAGGGGCAGGTTTGAGCATGCAAACAGGCTACTGAGTGCAATAAGCACAGACAAAAATTTGCCACTGTTACTGCGCCATACCGACCCAAAAACTCTCGTCTTACTGTGCAAGGTCATGATTAGCTCACCCATTTTATTTGCAGAGAATAAAAAATTATTAAGAGTATGTATTTTATGAATAATTATTCTATCTGCATCGCCGAGTCAAATGCAATTTAAATATCTTCGTTCCACTGTCAGCTTATGTTTTAGCACAACGATTGCGAATACCGAGGTAAATTTCATTTTTAAGACATAAATTATTTCAAATGATTAGAATAATAGGAAAATATTATTCTTGACGAATCTGTTGATTGTTTGTTAAATGAACCAACGCTCTGCGGTAAAAGAGTGGCAAAAACTAAAAGCGGCAAGCAGTCCTACAAAGAACCGCTCCATACACAACAAAAACATCAGTAGGTGGAACACATGGCGACACTACCCCGACAATTTAGTCAAAATATTCTTAGCAAAGCAGTAAATTCTGCCGCGCGATCTAGGACAAGCAATCTCTCGGCTGCACTATTAATTGGCGCTTTTATGGCTTCTCCGGCTCTAGCTCAGCAAGCAGGTAGTATTCGCGGGCAAGTTTCGACAGAAGTAGCGGGGATCTCTGTATCAGGGGTTACTGTTACTGCAACCAGCCCGGCTATGCCTAAACCTCGTTCGGCAGTAACCCGCGAGGATGGTAGCTATTCTTTACCACTGCTAAAGCCCGGCGAGTACACGCTGACGTTTACATCTGCAGATGGCACCGTTCGTCAAACCAAAGTACAAGTATTGTTGGAGCAAACTTCTAATGTTGATGTGGCGTTTGAGGATGCACCTTCAGATGGAACTGAGATTATTACAATCTCCGGTTCACGGATTATTCGCGAAGGGGATTCTTCACTCACCAATTCGTTGAGCCAAGAAGTCATAGCGGGCTTACCCGTTGGACAAGATTACCGAGATCTTTTAAAACTGATCCCCGGCGTACAATATTCAGAAAATGCCACCTTAGGCCCAGCAGCTGGAGGTTCTGGCGTTGATAACAAGTATGGTTTTGATGGTGTAGATGTCTCTTTGCCGCTGTTTGGTAACCTAGCCTCTGAACCTTCAACCCATGATATTTTGAATGTCACGATGGACAGAGGCGGTGCAAAGGCAATTGGTTTCAATCGCTCTGGTGGGTTTGCCATCAATACAACATCTAAATCAGGCACAAATGAATTTCATGGCAACGTTGAATATAAGTTGCAAAATAAAAATATGGTCAGCGATTTGAAAGATGGTGAATCTTTCGAAGATGATAAAAGTTGGTTAACAGCAAGTTTGGGTGGACCATTAATAGAAGACGAATTATTTTTCTATGCGTCGTATTACCGCCCAGAAGTAACTCGGGATAACAAAGAGACGGCCTATGGCAGTGTTAAAAGTTATGAAAGTATTCGCAACGAATACTTCGGTAAGTTAACTTGGGCACCGACTGACGATTTGCTGTTTAATATCAGTAAACGCAGTTCCGAGCGAACAGGCAAGGGCTTGTCCATTGGCGAGTTTTCTGCAGATACAGTGTCGCAAGGTGATAAAGCTGAACAAGATATTTTTACCCTCGATGGGTCGTGGTTATTAAGTGGCTCTACCAGTGTGTCGTTTCAATATAACACCTGGGCTAATGAAACAGGTAGCCAACCCGATGTGATCTTATCGAATGTAATACCACGTGCGGGTGATTCATTAGATCTTGATATGCTGGATCAGCTCGGCCGTTTAAATGTACCTGATTTAATCAGTGATCCAACAACACCAGAAGATTTAGCCTTCAATGCTGGCGCCCAAGTTTTAATTGACCGTTATGGCTATATCAATGATGCCGGTCAGCGCACCGGAGGCGGCAGTGTTGGCGCCTACTCAGGTTTTAATAACCAAAATTTCTATCGTGATACCTTCCAACTTGCGTTGGATCACGAATTTGATTCAGGCGGCGTATATCACCAAATTCATGTAGGTTTCAAATGGTCAGAGATTCGAGAAGAACTCAGTCGTTTATCTAATGGCTGGGGACAAATTTCTTATGTTGGAGGTCAAACTACAGTAAATGACACACCTGTATTCTTTGAAACCGCCACCGAGCAGATGAGCCTGATTGACACAAACGGCAACACGGTGAATTTTATCAATTCATCCGCTGAAACGTACAACTTTGAAATCAACGATACCATTGAAGCGGGAGATTTTACTTACAACTTAGGGGTACTCATCAGCAAAGACGTACTCTACGGGCAAGGCTTAAAGGAAAACTCTACAAACATTTCTGGGTTTGAAGTGGCGCCAGGTAACAAATATAAAATGTATACCATGGATTGGAAAGACATGATCCAGCCGCGCTTAGGGGTAAATTGGAAATATGATGGGCAAAATTCGGTGTTTGCCAACTATGCGACGTATAACCCCGAAGCCAGTTCCTTAGCCCGTGCCGCCTCATGGGATAGAAATACTCAGCGGACGCTATATTTGCAATTTGATGAAGCTGGTGACTATTTAGGTTTGAGTGGGCGTGGAGCCTCATCAGGTAAATTTTTTGCAGAGGATATGACACCACGTTCAATAAAAGAATTTACCGTTGGTTCAACCCAAGAAATCTCTGACCAACTGTCTTTGCGCGGCCACATTCGCCATCGTAAAGGTTCACATTTCTGGGAGGACGTGTGGAACTATGCGCGCAGTCGTGAAGGTGATTATGGTCCCAATGGTGGCGTACCTCAGCACTTACGTGATTTAGGTGACTATATTCCTAATCTAGCTGATGTGAGGGCAGAAATTGGTGGGTCATCCTATGTTATCGCAGAGGTTGATGAAGGATTTACCAAGTATTGGGAAGTCAGCTTTGAAGCCGAATGGCAAGGCGACCGTACTTACTTGAATGCGTCCTACGTTTGGAGCCATTACTATGGGAACTTCGACCAAGACAATACGACATCGGTAAATGATGCCAACACATTTATCGGGTCATCTTATTACAACGATGATACTGGCAAGTATTCTTGGGATAACAAAGAAGGTACCCTAAGCGCCGACAAACCGCATTTGCTCAAAGTATACGGTACCTATACAACTGACTGGAATGCCAATATTGGAGCATATCTCCTGTATCAATCCGGTCAAGCATGGGAAAAATGGTCGGCAGAATACTATGGTTTACCGGCCAATAGCTCATATTACACCATTAACGCTTATGCTGAACCTGCGGGCAGTCGCAGAACTCCGAGTCACTGGCAATTGGATTTAAATTATACCCAAGACTTTGAGTTAACAGAGGTGTTTACCATGAAGTTCAGAGCGGATTTGTTTAACGTATTTGATAAACAAACGGGTTACAATTACAACCCATTTGATTACAGCACGACGTTTGGCGAGGCGAGAAGTTTTTATAGTCCACGACGCTTGCAGTTATCAGTTAACGTGGTGTTTTAAACACAACCCAATGCAAATCTTGAATCCCCGTTGCGACGGGGATTTTTATTGGCAGCCGTTTTTGTAATTCACCCGTACTAATTTACCTTCATTAGAGTCTACCTTGGCCTTTTTAGTCACTATCAACAGAATAATCTATTTGGCTTTGCCCACATTGCTGCTTGTTTCTTGTGCAAAAGTTCAGCAGCTAAATCATGAGGATTCCAGTCTTCGCAGCGACATTGCCCAGAAAATCATGCTGGATTTACGTTATTTTTGTGCTGAGTCGCCCGTAAAAGCCGATGAAAAATGCACAGATTCTGTCACTGCTCTGCCCACTGAATTGAGCAATATGATCACTGAGATGGGCATTGGTGGAGTGGTGTTGTTTGCCAACAATTTACAAGACACCCGGCAAATGCTGCGGCTTAACTACAGCTTGCAACACGCAGCGCAACGTGGTCAGCACCCGCCCCTGTTTATTGCCATTGATCAAGAAGGTGGGCGTGTTGTGCGCTTGCCGCAAAACCTTGGTACTGCCTTTGCCGGTAACATGGCCATTGGCGCTACTTTTGCCAAACACGGCACTGAGTTTGCTGATAAAAGCGGGGCCATTATCGCTAATGAGTTACTCAGCTTGGGTTTCAACCTAAACTTTGCCCCCACCGTGGATGTCAATATTAATCCGCAAAATCCAGTGATCAATGTGCGCTCCTTCGGTGAAAACCCGCAAATGGTGGCAGAACTCGGCGCCGCGCAACTGGCTGCCATGCAAAAACAAGGCTTGATCGCAACACTGAAACATTTTCCAGGTCATGGCGATACTAATGTCGACAGTCATACCGGTTTACCTCGAGTTGATCATTCGGCTGAGCAAATCTCAGCGGTAGATTTGTTACCGTTTCAATATGCCATTGATAACGTTTCACCCGCTATGATCATGACGGCGCATATTCAATATCCACAACTCGACAATACAGAATTTGTTGCCAATGACGGCAGCCGCACAGTGGTGCCAGCTACCATGTCACGCAAAATCCTCACTGAGTTGTTACGCCAAAAAATGGGCTTCAAAGGCGTGATCGTGACTGATGCCCTTGAAATGGCAGGGATAGCCCATTATTTTTCTGCTACCGAAGCGGTTATTCAAACGTTTCATGCGGGAGCAGATATTGCGCTAATGCCCATCCCCATTCGGTATCCACAGGATATTGCTAAGTTAAAATCTTTAATTGAGGATGTGGCCAAGGCAGTAAAAGAGGGGCGATTAAAACGCAGTGAAATTAGCGCCTCAGCCGAGCGCATTGGGCAAGCAAAAAACCAATACAAGCTAGACGAGCAACTCAGCCTGCCCTTAGCCGAGGCGATTAGCCAGGCCACCACTAAACTGCAAAACGCCGCACACCAAAAAGTTGAACAAGCGTTGGCGAATAATGCAGTTGTTGTGGTTAAAAACCACAATACACTGCCGTTAAGCAAGGACATAAAACAGCTGTACTTAAGCATGCCAGACACCAGCAAGTGTATGGCAATGACCTCTGCATTAAAAATCCGTATGGCGCAGACAAATATACACTGCATCAGCACCGCGAAAGTTGCTGATTCACTGGATTTAAACCTTCTAAAACAGGCCGATGTCGTTATTGCTGCCGATATCACGCCAGACCAGAGTTTGGCGGAATTGGGTGGTATGGACGATATAACTACTTGGCAACAACGGGAACCCAAAGAACAGCAAGTTAGCCAGCAATTAACCCTCTTGCAAACGGCTAAATCCCTTGGCAAACCCACAATTTTTATTGCCTTGCGCGCACCCTACAATGCCCGGGATTTTGCGCCTTGGGCAGATGTTATATTGGCAAGCTTTGCTTATAACATGAATAGAGTTGAATACCCAGATGAGCAAGGTGATGTCGTTACGCAATATCAAGGGGCGATCTATCACGCGTTAGCAGACATTATGTTGGGCAATATTAATGCGTCGGGACAGCTTCCTGTGAGCATAGAATTGTGAAGTTAGCGAGAAGAATAATCACCGTATTCATGTGAATTATTTAATTCTAATTTTTAAATTCTGAGGATAGATTTTGTTTTTTTATAAAGTTAAGTTTATTCGTTAAGCCCTATTTAAAGCCAGATGAGCCACGCTATTAAATGTGGTCGCAATGATAATAATGAGGTAAATTATCAATAATAAATTATTACAGAATTAATGCATGTCAACATTCTCAAAAATAAAAGCCATCAGAGAATCACTGTCGAGCAGTGAACTGAAATTAGCCAAATTTGCCCTTGAGTCTTCAAATGCAATCCGTGAACTCTCTTCTCAAGAGCTGGCGAATGTAGTGGGTGTCAGTCAATCCAGTGTGGTGAAGTTTGCGCAAAAGCTGGGGTACAAAGGTTATCCCGCCTTTAAGCTGGGCATTATCGATGCCCTCAATCATTCCGCGGTGAATACCAATCTCCACGGTAAAATCACCATGACTGACAGTTTTAAACAGATGTCAGACAAGCTGCTCAGCAGTAAAGTCGCGGTATTAAATGAAACGCAAAAACTGAATGACGAAAAGGCGCTTCTGGCTGCTGTAGAGCGGCTGAAGTCGGCGAAGCGCATTCTGATCTGTGGTTTAGGTGGATCGGCCCTTGTCGGCAAAGATTTTTCTTACAAGCTGCAAAAATTGGGCATGTTGGCTCTTGAAGAGCCCGATACCCACGCGCAATTGGCCTTTGCTGCTACCTTGGCAGACAACGACTTGGTGTTTGCCATCAGTGAATCTGGGAGTACTAAAGAAATTGTCAATGTCGTCACTCAGGCCAAACGTAACAATTGCGCGGTTATTTCCTTGACGCGTTATGGCAGTAATCCTGTCGCAGATATGGCTGATGTGTGTTTGTATTCAGTGGCGGATGAAGCCTCTGCGCGTTTGAGCTCGATATTGGCCAGAACCGCGCAGGAATTTGTCATCGATATCCTGTTTATTGCCATTACTCAGTCATCACGACAGGGGCGGCAACTTTTGGAAAAAACCAATACGATTGTTCGCGAGTTTCGCCGTCAGTCATAATCAGGGTATAACAAATACGGGCGGCGCTGTGCTCTGAACGCTATCAGCTCAGGCTGCCAACTTTGCTCAATTTGCATCGCCGTTTGCCCTGCCTCAATGGCTAAACGCAATTTGTCGGTACCCGCTAATTTGTCCATGAAATCGGCGCGTTCAAAAAACACTTTGTTTTGTGTCGAAAAGGCCTGATAAGCCTCCACCAATAAGCTGAGATCTAAGCCGTGTATCACACTTTGCCGCAAGTCTCTGCCTAATAGGGGCACGTCTTCAAGCTTAGGGTGCAGCGCGCTTCCCGGCATCGAAACAGGCGTAAAAGCAAACTCGCCGAGTTTCACTGTGCCATGACCGATGACCTGAAACGGAAAGTCGGTACCACGACCCACACTCATGGGTGTGGCCTCAAAAAAACATAAGGACGGATAAAGTTGAATGGCTTGTGCATTAGGCAGATTCGGGCTTGGCGCAATCGGCAGGCGATAGGGCATATCTCGTCGATAATTAGCCACGGGAATGGTGAGTAACTGCAGTCTTTCTGCCTGAGCAATCCATTGTTCACCTTTTATCATTCGCGCCAATTCTGCCACGGTCATACCGTGTAAAACCGGCAAGGGGTCGAGACCAACAAAAGATTGAAAGGCGGCTTCGCGAATAGGGCCTGATACATAACGGCCATTGGGATTTGGTCTATCTAACACCAAAAAACCAAGCCCCGACTCAGCGGCGGCTTCCATCATGTAATGTAATGAAGAGATATAGGTGTAGAACCTCGCTCCTACATCCTGAATATCAAATACAATCACATCTACATCGGCCAGCTGCTCGGCGGGTGGCTTTTTGTTTTTCCCGTAGATTGAACTTATAGGAATGCCAGTGCGATGGTCGATGCTGCTTGCCACCACTGCTCCAGCATCATGATCTCCTCTAAAACCATGTTCAGGGGCGAAAATTCTTGTGATGTTGACCTCTTGTTCGAGTAAGTAATCAACAAGATGTTGTTGTTTCACCATGGAGCTTTGATTAACTACGAGGGCAACACGTTGATTGCGCAGAGAGGGTAAATACAAGGCCGCACGTTCAGCAGCGACAATGATAGGTGGCGCTTGAGTGTAACGACTGCTGCAGGCACTTAAACCACTGAGCAGCAAAAGCACAAACAGTGCAACGTGGCGGTGAATCCTTTGAGTCATCAGGGTTTTTTCGCTTCTACGGCTTTACGTAAAAAACCCTTATGTTCTCGTAACATTGCCTTTGCTTCTTGGGCATCGCAGTTTGTTAAAATCATCATTATGGCTACTTTGGCCTCATTTCCCGCCGCCGACAAGGCAGTTGACGCGGTGTGTTCATCACAATCTGTGGCCTGCATGACAATAAGTCGAGCACGGGCATACAGTTTTTCGTTGCTGGCATTCACATCTACCATTAAGTTCTGATAGGTTTTACCTATCCTGATCATGCTTGCCGTGCTCAACATATTAAGGATCAGTTTTTGTGCCGTACCAGATTTCATGCGGGTCGAACCGGTGAGGATTTCTGGGCCAACCATGGCACAAATATCAATGTGTGCGGCTTTACCGATGGGTGATGCAGGATTACAACTCACGGCGGCGGTGGTGGCGCCTACTTTTTTGGCATAGTCCAAAGCAGCAATAACATAGGGGGTGCGGCCACTGGCGGCGATGCCTACTAACATGTCGTGTTGATTAAATTGAATGGCCTGTAAATCGGCAATGGCGGCTTCTCGATTATCTTCGGCACCTTCAACGGCACGTTTAATGGCTTTTTCGCCACCTGCAATGATGCCAATCACCATGCTTTCGGGCACACTGAATGTGGGTAGACATTCTACTGCATCCAAAATACCTAAACGGCCACTGGTGCCTGCGCCGATATAAACCAAACGACCACCTTGGTTGAATGCACTAACAATTGCATCAACCGCCCTGGCGATGGCTGGCAAGGCGGCTTGAATAGCGAGAGGTACCTTATGATCCTCTGCATTGATTTTCTCTAAAATCCCCAGTGTCGATAACAAATCGATGTCCTGGGTGTCTTGGTTTCTTGACTCAGACAAAATGCCGCTTAATTCGCTAATTAAAGGATTACCTTGCATCATATTGTTCTTCACTGGTTAGGCAGAGTAAGGGAAGGCTGCGGCGCATGCTTTTGCAGCGGTGGAGGTTGGCTGGTGCTGACGCACACTAAAGTTGCAATAAAACTGCCCATACAAAGCTGCCAGGTAAAACCAAGATTGAATTGCAGGTCGGTAGGCAGATACAGGCTTTGCACATAGGGTTGCATCAATAGGGTAACACTGAATCCGCAGACTAATGCAGCCAATACAGAAGCTTGACTGCCACGTTGGGTAAATAATGCGGTAAAATACACCCCCAACAAGCCACTGTATGAAAAGACCATAACACCCAGTGCAAACTGCAATAAGGGTGTATCGGCATACTGTTGCCAATAAAAACACAACGCTGCCATGGCAGCAAGGGCGGCGGCTACCAGCAACATACCCCAGCGCCCTGCCTTGACATAATGTTGCTCTGCTCGCTTCCCATAACGCTTAGTCTGCCAAGGTCGATACAAGTCTTGCACAATCACTGACGACATTGAATTTAAACCCGAATTCAGGGTAGATAAGGCCGCTGCAACAATCCCAACCGTGACCAAGGCTTTCAGTCCTGCTGGCATTTCATTCAGTACGTAATACATAAAAATCGTCACTGGTTCGCCTTGAAAATTAGGCATGACTTGAGCGCTACCTGCTACTTGCATAAGATCAGGGCGATCATAAAAAATAAACAGCAACAGCCCAATGGCGATAAATACAAACATCACGGGTACCACCATGATGATCGAATACAGCAAAGCTTTACTGCCTTGTTTAGCCGATTTACAGGTCAACATGCGTTGAGTCATGTCTTGATCCAAACCAAAGGCAGCAATGTTGAGTAATACAAACCCGGTTAATACCGACCAAAAATTGAATACACCGCTGGCGGTAAAATCTAGATCAAACTTAAATAAGGCCAACTTCGAACTTTGCCCCGGGCCCGGTTCAGCCAAGACAGCTAGCATGCTACTAAAATCGGCAGGGATGCTCGTTAACAAGGTGATTAACACCGCTAGCGCCGCCAATACATAGACGGCACACTGAATCACGTCGCTGTAGATTACCGAACGAATTCCCCCGTAAACGGTGTAGAGCAAACCACAAACACTGATGAGCAATATCGCGGTTACGACGTGTATTGCGGCAATATCGCCAAATAAAATCATGGCGATGGCAATTGCGGCCATGTACAAACGTGCTCCACTGGCAAAGACTCGACCAAACAAATACATGCTGCCGGCATAACGTTTTGCCGCGCTACCAAAGCGTTGTTCTAGCAGTTCATAGACGGTGAAAACTTGGAATTGATAAAAACGGGGGATCAGATATTTAGCCACAAACAGCGCGGCGATAAGAGCGCCGATATTCGAACTGAGATAGGAAAAGTCACCGCGATATCCTTGATCTGGACCTCCCAAAAACGTAGCGGCTGATTGCGAGGTGGCTAATACGGAAATCGCCACCACCCAAATAGGCATGGCATTGCCGCCTAAAAAATAATCCTGACTGGTGGCCGAGCGGCGATTAAATATCCAGCCAGAGCCCAGCAATATCAGGCCATAAGCAATAAAAACCAGCCAGTCGATGTAGGTATATTGCGCTAGCACGAAGTCAATAATCTCGTTAGTCGCCACGGTTTCTCAGAATATATTATTCTAAACGAATTGTATATACTGAAATAATAAATGACAGATTCGCTGTTACTTACCGTTAAATTCGTATTAGATCATGACAACACTAGCAATGATATACGACACGATACTCATCGCTCCTGCCACTAAGGCATAGGGCATTTGTGTTTTAACGTGGGTTAAGATATCGCAACCAGCAGCGATGGATGAGATCGCTGTGGTATCGGAAATTGGCGAACAGTGGTCACCAAATACACCCCCGCCCAAAATAGCGGCAATCACCAAAGAAGGCGGTAGGCCTAGGGTTTGAATGAGTGGCACCCCTATGGGGATCAAAATAGCAAAGGTGCCCCACGAAGTACCTGTTGTAAACGACATAATACTGCCCGCAATAAATAACATCGGCGCCACTAAGACTAAGGGCAAATAGTCACCCACAAGACCAGCGACAAATACGCCAGTACCCAAGGTTTTTAGGCTGCTACCCAGAGTAAGGGATAACAATACGATAGTGACGACAGGTAACAGTTCGCCAATGCCTCTGAAGCCCAACGCAACGGTTTCTTGATGGCTGAAACGTTTATAACCAACCAGCAGAAGATAGGCCACCACACAAGCTAAAAACGTTGAATACAACACTGACTTCGTGCCACTGCCTTCAATTAAGTTGCCCTGCCCTGTCCATAACATAAAGGCCACCATGCCAAAGATCATGACGGCCAGAGGTAGCAGCATGAATCGTGCTTTGGTGGGGGCTGCACTTTCCAGTTCTTGTGCTGAGGTTTCACATTGTTCATCGGCTTTACGCATGGGACCATGCACTTTATCTTTGGCGATGGTGTAAGCCACAATGCCCAAGGTAAACAAGGCATAAAAATTTAGTGGTAAGGTGCCCACTAGAATACTCACCGCAGATTGGTCTAATTGATAATTACCTAGTAATCCCAGCACTAAGGCGCCCCAGCCGTTCAGCATGATGAGAATACAGACGGGGGCACTTGTGCTGTCGATGATATATGCCAAACGTGCACGACTCATTTTATATTTGTCGAATAAACCACGTGCCAGAATGCCAGCCGTTAACACACTTAAATTGGATTCGATAAACACGGCGATGCCAGTAAACATGGTCAAGCTACCCACTTGTCGTTTACTTTTGGCTACGCCAAGACGCACTAACCAGTTAACGGTTGCCGCTACCCCACCAGAATCGCGAATAAAAGCTAGCAGGGCGCCGACTAATAAGCTGAACAACAAGACTCTGGCATTGCCCGGATCACTGATGATAGTGACAATCTGTTCGATGGTATTAATCGGTGCCATCCACACAGAGCTTTCAGGTGCAGAAAACAGAATAATAAATTCCGCACTGAGGATGGCGAGTAATAACGCTAGGGTGACTTCTTTTTTCCAGAAAACGACCAAAATGGCAACGATGGGTGGGATGATTGAATAGGCGTCCATAGCGAGTTCCTGAGTAGTTTCCGAAAATTATTATTATTATTTAGCCCCTGTCATACTGAGCCAAAGCACTGTTTAGGTCAATATACTTCATCGCGCCGGTGTAGCGAATTAAAAATAAATTATTCCAAACGCACATTTTGATTGTAGAACGTGACCAGCCAAAACCATGTTGCCTCACGCCATGCGAAAACCAAGGGTGCTCTTCTACACGCTTAGCTCATGTAGGTGGCTGTGCCGGTGGCGATATGTAAACCGCTATCGTTATGCAAATCCATGCGACATACCGCCACTTTTTTGCCGCGGCGGATTACCTTAGCACTGGCGATAAACTCCGCGCCACGACCAGGTCGTAAATAGTCAACACGCATATCTAAGGTGCCACCATTGGCTAGCTGATCGTAATATTCCTTTACGGCTTCAATACTATCTAAGTGCACGGTGCCAGCCAGCAACGCGGCGATACTGCCTACTGTATCTAAAACGGCTGCTGTGACACCACCATGCAGAATTTTATGCACAGGGTTGCCCATTAAGTTGTCTTGCCAACTGAGGCGAATTTCAGCGTCCAAATTTTCCGTGTATGAAGCTCTCAAACCAAGCAAATTATTGAACGGCATGTGATGGTTAAAAAACTCAATGATAAACTGCTGCAATTGAATAGGTGTCACGATGAGGGCCCACAAATAGTAAAGAACCAGCAATGTGACGAATTTTTACGTCGCAAGCAAGTGATGCCAGGCGTAAAAACCAGTAAACTTGCCCAACTTTTCATCATGTTGAGACAATTTTGACTTTTCAAGCAACACCACGGCCGCCCTCTTTTGAACAATCGGATGACAATGCGGGTTTGCATCAAGCAAAACAGATATTAAGTCAAACTTTTGGTTACCCAGAATTTCGTCCCGGCCAAGCCGAGGTCATTGAGCAGGTACTGACGGGGCGTGATAGTTTGGTGTTAATGCCAACAGGTGGTGGCAAGTCATTGTGTTATCAGGTACCCGCTTTACAGTTGCCGGGTATTTGTATTGTGGTATCACCGCTTATCTCATTGATGAAAGACCAAGTGGATGGTTTGCAAGCTTATGGTGTTGCGGCCGCCTACATTAATTCAAATCTTGCTGCCCCTGACTTATTAAATGTGCTCAGCGGCATGCAAGATGGTCGTTACAAACTCATTTATGTAGCGCCAGAACGGTTAATGAAAGCAGATTTTATTGAGCGTTTACACGGTTTAAATATCAGTTTGTTTGCCATTGACGAAGCGCACTGTGTTTCACACTGGGGCCATGATTTTCGCCCTGATTATCGATTACTAGGACAGTTGAAAAGCCAGTTTCCCCATGTCCCCATGTTGGGTTTAACCGCTACAGCTGACTTAGCTACCCGTGCTGACATCACCCAACAACTAAACTTACAACAGCCTTTTATCTATAAAGGTAGTTTCGACCGCCCCAATATTCGCTATAACCAAGTGACCAAATATAAGGCCACCGATCAGGTGCTGCACTATGTTAAACAGCAAGAAGGGAGCGGCATTATCTATTGCAATAGCCGCAAAAAAGTTGATGACTTAAGTATTGCTCTAGCGCGCCAAGGGATTAAATGTGCTGGTTATCATGCGGGCTTAGAGGCTGGCATCCGTGACAAAATACAACGGGATTTTATCGAGGATAAGTTAGACATTATTGTCGCTACCGTCGCGTTTGGTATGGGCATCAATAAATCTAACGTCCGCTTTGTGGTGCACTTTGATTTGCCTCGTAGCATTGAATCGTACTATCAAGAAATCGGCCGTGCAGGGCGTGATGGCATGCCTGCTGAGGCATTGTTGCTGTACGATCCCAAAGATGTAGAGCGCATTCGTCAATGGATTGCCAACGGTGATAACAACAGCCGTAACGAAGTGGAACTGCAAAAGTTTTCAGCCATGGAGGCCTTTGGTGAAGCGCAAACATGTCGGCGCCAAATATTGCTTAATTACTTTGCTGAATATTCTGCCGGTCAGTGCCAAAACTGTGACATCTGTCTCGATCCGCCTAAGGCTTATGATGGCACGGTTGATGCGCAAAAAGTGTTGTCATGCGTTTACCGACTGAATCAGCAAGTTGCCAGCCAGTACCTCATTGATGTGCTACGTGGTAAGCAACTGAAACGGATAGTAGAGCAGCAGCATGATAGTTTAAGCACCTTTGGCATCGGCAAAGATCAAAGCGATGCGTATTGGTACAACATCATCAATCAATTGATTCATAGGGGTTTATTACGTGTGGATATCACCCAGCACGGCGCACTCAAACTAACTGAAGCAGCTCGTCCGGTTTTGAGTCAGCAACAGCATGTTGCTTTGGCTGTGCCTCGTTTGAGTTTGGATCTTGGCAATAAAAAACGCAGTGACAGTAAGGACTACGACAAGGCGCTGTTTGCCAAACTAAAACACTTGCGCAAAAGTATCGCCGAAGATGACGGGGTGCCACCCTTTGTGGTTTTCAGTGATGCCAGCTTGGCCGACATGGCCAGACTGTTACCAAGCTCTAGCGCAGAATTTCTTGCGGTCAGTGGTGTCGGACAAACCAAGCTAGAGCGTTATGGCACGCGTTTTATATCCCTCATTAGTCAACATGTAAGCTGATAAAACGTGTGACTGGGCGTGTTAGGGCAGCTTTTCATTTTCCTAGAAATATCGCATACTAAGCGGCCACATTTGAGTTGATTAAATCCATGGCTGTCAAAGGAATTTCTAAACCACCTTCGGACTCAAAAGTCGAACGACTTAAGATCCCACCCCACTCTATCGAAGCTGAACAATCAGTATTGGGCAGTATGTTAATTGCCCCGGATTCTTGGGATAAAGTGGCTGAACTTGTGGTCGACAGTGACTTTTATAACCGCTCTCATCAAATTATCTTTCGCGCCATTGTACGTTTACTTAATAAAAACCAACCCATTGACTTAATTACCGTTTCTGAAGATTTAGACGGCATAAACGAGCTTGAAGATGCGGGTGGTTTTGCTTACCTCGGCGAATTGGCCCGCAATACACCTAGTGCAGCCAACGTGACAGCATACGCTCAAATTATTAAAGAGCGCGCGGTAACCCGGGAATTAATTGGGGTAGCCCATGAAATTGCTGATGCGGGATACAATCCAGAAGGCCGCAATAGCGGTGAAATTCTGGACATGGCAGAAAGTAAAGTCTTTGAAATTGCTGAAAAACGCACCGGTAAAGATGAAGGCCCTAAAAATATTGAAGCGGTACTCACCAAGACTATCGATCGTCTAGAGTTTTTGGTCAAAAGTAATAAAGAAGTCACTGGCGTGTCGACGGGTTACACGGATCTTGATAAAAAGACCAGCGGCTTGCAGCCCTCAGATCTAATCATTGTGGCGGCACGTCCTTCCATGGGTAAAACTACCTTCGCCATGAACTTGTGTGAAAATGCCATGTTGTTGGAAGAAAAACCAGTTCTGGTATTCAGTTTAGAGATGCCCGCTGAACAGATCATGATGAGGATGTTGGCTTCTCTCAGCCGTGTGGACCAAACTAAAATCCGTACTGCGCAATTGAATGATGAAGACTGGGCTAGAATTTCGAACACCATGGCCATGCTTAAAGACAAAGACAATTTGTTTGTGGATGATTCGTCGGGATTAACCCCCATGGAAGTCCGTACCCGAGCTCGTAAGTTGGCGCGAGATAAGGGTGGAATCAGCCTCATCATGATTGACTACTTACAACTGATGCGCGTTCCCGGCTTAAGCGAAAACCGTACGCTAGAAATCGCCGAGATATCTCGCTCACTCAAAGCTTTGGCCAAAGAACTAGAAGTGCCCGTGGTCGCATTATCTCAGCTGAATCGGGGACTTGAACAACGCAGTGATAAACGCCCTATCAACTCAGATTTACGTGAATCAGGTTCAATTGAGCAGGATGCTGACTTAATTATGTTTATCTATCGTGATGAGGTTTATCACGAACAAAGTGCTGACAAAGGCATCGCAGAAATCATTATTGGCAAACAACGTAATGGCCCTATTGGTACAACCCGCTTAACCTTCCAAGGACAATTTTCGCGCTTTGATAACTACGCAGGGCCTGCGATTGCTGATGATTACTAGGCCCTAGAAGAAACACTAGCAAAAGGGTTAGGCATAGGCGCTAATTGAAAAGCAAAAAAAAGGAGATGCCATGCATCTCCTTTTTGTTTTCAGCTTATCAGCTTATTGCTTTAATACTTTAACGCGTTTGCTTGCGGTTACTTTTGCAGTTAAACGACGGTTTTTAGCATGTGCTTCTGGTGTGTTGGCAGTGTCAAGTAATTGAGTCTCACCGTAACCTACTGCAGTGATACGCTCAGCAGCGATGCCATACTTGTCAATCAACAACTTACGCACAGCGTCAGCACGCTTTTGCGACAGCATCAGGTTGTAACTGTCAGCACCAGGTGCAGAAGCATGACCTTCAATCACGGTGTCTGTGCTAGGGAAACGCTTCATGAATTCAGCAAATTCTTGTATCTCAGCTGAATTTGGATCTTTGATGATTGAGCTGTTGTTGGCGAAGGGGACAACCAAATTTTGAACCACTTCTTCTTCCATAAATATGCTACAACCAACGGCGTCTACTTTGTCGGTGATAGGTGTATTTGCACATTGGTCAACATTGTCCAATACACCATCTTCATCGGCATCTTCAGACAATGGGCAGCCTTTTGCACCAACTGGCGTGCCAGCTGGGGTGTTTGGGCATTGATCCGTGTCGTTTAAAACGCCATCGTTGTCGCTATCAACTGAACAGCCTGTTGCATCAACTACTGTACCAACTGGGGTGTTTGGACATTGATCCTGTGCGTCATAGACACCGTCTCTATCACTATCTTTTGGCATGGCAGCAACCGGCTCAGACGTTGTGCTACCAAAGCTGTAACCGAAGCCAAGTTTGACACCCATATCAACCGTGCCATTGTCTAAGTTGTAGTAAGAAGCCACTTCAGTGATCAAACGCCATTTATCGTTAAGTGCCCAATGTTTACCTAGACCGATGTTCAACATATTGCCGCTATCGGTAATGTCTACGTGTTTATAACCACCAAAGGCATACATTAGGTCATTTTTTAAAAAATATAAGGCATCAAAACCAACACGGTATGCGGTGCTGTCGCTACCCAGAGGTGCCGCATTAACATCTAATTTAGATAGCTCTAAACGAGCGGCCCACTGAGGTTTGAAGCGGAAACCGAATTCACCACCGAAACCTACTGCATCACTAACATAAGTGGGAAATCCAGCAATTTCCTGGTCAGTTGAGTAATATTCGGCAAAACCAGCTAACCACTCATCGCCCTGTTTGCCCGCTTCGGCAAAAGCCTGAGTGGACAAAATAGCCATGATGCTGGCGGCTAAGGTTAATTTTTTCATCTTTACTTCCTTTCGTATTGAGATGTGTTCCAAAGGTAAACTACCGTTTTATCTGCGTTAGTTCATGAATTATTTAATAATTGTGAGAATGTTGCAAATAACAGACTGCCATTATTAGGGTTTTGCCAATTCTTGAATAAGTATTTGTTACTCATCGGTCTTAAGAATTGTTTATCTACCTAAGCGATATTTTAACATACTGTTTTTTCAGGGATTAACATAATTAAGACAATTATTGTTAATCCTGCTTGTTTATTGTTATAACGAGTTCAGCAAAATTTACGCCATCTTGCTCATTTTAATCACTTTTGTACTACTTATTAAAACACATTTCCAAATACAACTTACCGGTCTTATGAATAAATGGCATCATCAGCTTTTTACCATCTACTTGGTGGTTAACTGTGTGGTTTTTGCCAGACACAACCATGGGAGTAGCCATTCCAAATTCGTAACCCTTTTGACTGAGTTCATTTTTTGCACCACCACAGATCATATTGGTTAATTCACCCACCATGTCTTTCACGTCGGCATTAAGGCTGGTGGGCTTTTCACCTAACATTTTATGCATGACTTCCAATACTAAGCCCTCATCAAAAGAGATGGATAAAGAGCCCTGAATATTGTCGCCCACCATACCGATCAAACCAGAGATATCTCCGCCAGCCACATCATCATTTTTTTTCTGCGGTTTTCCTGGCGTAAGTTCAGTTTGAGCCATCGTGCTAAACACGTTTAACAAGGCAGTAATAAACGGATTGATGAATTCTGCATTCATAAAAGTTGGCTTTCCTTATGCGAATTTGGTGGTTTAATTGTCGAATGTTTAACTGGGTTCACTATTGACAAGCTGAACAGGTGCCATGTGCTTCAATTGTTTGTGTGTCAACTTTAAAGCCCAGAGACTGGGCTTGTTTGTCTAGGGTTTCTTTTAAACCAGCAGATTGAATTTCTTGTACTTCTCCGCAACTGTCGCAAATTAGAAACTGTACGGGATGTTTGCAATCAAAATGATGGCATGCCACAAATGAATTGGTGGATTCCAACTTATGCACCAAACCGAATTCCAATAAAAAATCCAGTGTTCGATAAATGGTGGCTGGTTTAGCGCCTGCCTCAGTGAGTTTTAAGGCATCCAGTAACTCGTAAGCCCCAGTGGCTTTTTCCTGCAGCAGCAGCAGGGCATAAACTTTTTCACGCAATAACGTAAACCTCGCGCCTCTGTCTTCACAAAACTTGCGTGCATTGTTCACGTGTATATCAATATTAGTCACAAAATATTCCCAAATGATTCACGCCCCAATAGTAGCACTTTTTCATGCATTTATTAGTCAAATCGTAGCAGTCATTCAGCTGAATGGTGCATTTTAAGTGTATTTTTTTAGAGACATGCACAGTGCGCGAAAAGACCTGACTGTTTCCTCGAAGTTAATCTGAGCAATTTGCGACTTGTTGCGTATATTTCGTTGAATTATCTATTTTTCCATGGTGGCAATTTTCACGTAATCCAGCATTCACAGAACGATCCGGCTTCGTGAATATCTGTGTTACTCTTCATTTTTACACAATATTTTTTGATGCATGCATGATTGAACAAAATATTAAGATCGAAGCAGACCAAATCGCGATATGGTTGGTGGTAAGTGGTGACAAATTACTCCAGATCAGTGGGCAAGTTGGGCAATTTGAACGCACATGGCAAGAACTTTCGTTTGCGCATGCTTATCAAGATCAGATTGTCAAAGTAGGTGAATACAGACAACGCCCTTGTTTATTGGTTGATATGGGTAACGAGCGTGTTGATGATGATTCTATAACGGCAGTAAGTATGCGCGCTTTGCTGATGCAAGTAGATGAGGAACTATTTGGTATTGTGGCGCGCGCTTGGCAAATTGCCTTGTTTATGCGTACTCACCGTTTTTGTGGGCAGTGTGGTGCAACCATGCGGCAAATTGATTGGGAAATGGCGCTGCAATGCAGTCGTTGTCAGCATCGTTGTTATCCACGTATTTCTCCCTGCATTATCGTCGCTATTCGCCATCAACATTGCCTGCTATTAGCGCAGGGCAAAGCCCATCAAAGTCGTCAAATGTATTCTACCTTAGCCGGATTTGTGGAGAGCGGTGAAACCTTAGAACAAGCAGTCCATCGTGAAGTATTTGAAGAGGTTGGCGTTAAAATAAAAAATTTACGTTACTTTGGGAGTCAACCTTGGCCCTTCCCGCACTCACTGATGGTGGGTTTTTTAGCTGACTATGCTGAAGGCGACATTGAGGTTGATGGTAAAGAGATTATTTGTGCGCAGTGGTTTAAACACGATGAACTCCCCAATACCCCACCCACTTTATCTATTGCTGGACAATTGATTCAACACACGGTGCAAGAAATCCAGCAAAGCCTCAGTTAAAATGTGTCAGGCATAAAAAACCCCACAATCGTGGGGTTTGAATATTTTAGCGTCTTGTGGTCTCGTCAACGAGCTTCTTGGTCTTGGGATGCTTTCGCGTAGTTGTTATAGCAACAGCGCTGCGGGATTGCAAGTTTTTGACGAAATTAGCCGGATTAGGGCTTTTATCACGAGGTAAAGTCGCTACAATGGCGCCCTTTTTACCGTGTTTGCTGGCTTAGCCGCATGAGGAAACTATGCAACAACTCGAAAATGACCGCTATTTGCGCGCCTTATTGCGTCAGCCAGTAGACGTGACACCCGTGTGGATGATGCGCCAAGCCGGCCGCTATTTACCAGAGTACAAAGCAACTCGCGCTGAAGCAGGGGATTTCATGAGCCTATGCAAAAATGCGGAGTTAGCCTGCGAAGTAACCCTTCAACCTCTGCGGCGTTTTGATCTCGATGCCGCAATTTTGTTTTCTGACATATTAACGATTCCAGATGCCATGGGGCTGGGTTTGTATTTCGAAAACGGCGAGGGTCCGCGTTTCGAAAGACCATTGACCAGTCTCCAAGATATTCAAAAACTGCCAATTCCAGACCCAGAAATGGAGTTGGGGTATGTGATGAATGCTGTTCGAACCATTCGCAAAAACCTCAAAGGTAGCGTGCCCTTGATTGGTTTTTCAGGTAGCCCTTGGACCTTGGCTACTTACATGGTGGAAGGCGGCTCAAGCAAAGCCTTCACAAAGATTAAAAAGATGGGCTTTAGTGAACCTGCAGCCTTGCATTTGTTACTTGATAAATTAGCCGACTCAGTGACCTTATATCTGAACGCGCAAATTGCCGCCGGTGTTCAATCTGTGATGATTTTTGATACGTGGGGCGGGGTATTATCGCCACGCGATTACCAAGATTTTTCGCTGCAATATATGCATAAAATTGTTGCTGGGCTGACGCGGGAACATGACGGTCGTAAAGTACCTGTGACCTTATTCACCAAAAATGGAGGCCAGTGGTTAGAGGCGATGGCTGCCACTGGCTGTGATGCACTTGGTTTGGACTGGACTATTGATATTGCTGACGCCAAACGCCGCGTCGGGGATAAAGTGGCATTGCAAGGCAATATGGACCCCTCAATGTTATACGCTGAGCCAGCGCGCATTGAGCAAGAGGTGCAACATATCCTTCAGGGCTTTGGTTCAGGTACTGGCCATGTATTTAATTTAGGCCACGGCATCCATCTCGATGTACCACCTGATCATGCCAAAGTATTTGTTGATGCGGTGCATCGCTATAGCAAGCCTTATCATCAGTAGGTGCTGTGCCCTGTCAGCAACCGACTGCTGCAGGGCATGCTCATTTTGCTCAGACCTTGTTATTTTTTATACAAAGCATTCAGATAGGCGGCAATTCTTAAACCCGCCATTTGCAAACGCATTTTAATTGTCGGTGTTTGTTGGTACAGGTAGCTCCAAGACAAGTTATCGGAGTCTGGATAAATGTTTTGGCGGATAGCGGCGCTCTCGGCAATCCATACCAAGGGGTCACTCTCCATCCACTTACTTGCTTGTTCACTCGATATTTTTTTACCAAGAAAATCAGTCCACTCTGTGTAGGACAAATCACGTTGCTCAATCAATCCTGTATCCCACACGCTGTGTAAGTTACTGTCATTCCAGAAGAATTTTAATTTCACATCATTGCCACCCTTATCCGTGCCATTGCCAACATGTAGCGGTTGATGTAAGTCACCGATGATGTGCACGATAAAGCGTAACGCTAACTGTTTGTCGGCAACACTGCTGGCGGGGTCTTTTAACACGCCGCTAAAACGCTGCAATGCTGTGTAGGCATCCCCCACCTCTGGTGCCCCTACTTCGCTGTAGGTCTTGCCATCTGGTACCGTCACAAAGTGCCAAGGATAAGACGTTTTTTGCCAAAAAACGTCCGGGTCGGCGCGCATTTCGTCAGCATAGGTTGATGCCTCGGCTAGGTTTTCATTGGGTAGCAGATGCGCCACAGCCGCTTTGGCTTCAGCACTTAAATATTGCTCAGCGATAGCCCCAGTAACACGATGGCCATTTTGCCCCCAAGCCATGGCTTGATTGCAGCTAAGCAAACAGCCCAGCGCCATGAATAAACTGGGTAGATGAGGAGATTTTATATTCATAAACAGCTCTTTATAGTGAGTAAAAGGAAGAGTTAAACAACAGATGTCGCTTTAACTTACTTGGTTAATTGTTCCAGTAATTTTTGGTGGATACCACCAAAACCACCGTTGCTCATGATCACAATGTGATCACCCGGTTTGGCATAAGTTACAATCGATTTAACTAACATACTTAAATCTTTATAAAGCAACGCGGTCACCGGGCTTTTGGCCAATAGTTCATCCATTGACCAACTTAAATTACCCGGTTCAAATACAAAAACCTGATTAGCTGCTGACCAAGAAAGAGGCAGCGTATCTTTGTGCACGCCCATTTTCATGGTGTTGGAGCGAGGTTCCAAAACAGCAAGGATACGTTGCTCCCCGACTTTTGCGCGTAAGCCTTCCAGGGTTGTCGCGATAGCGGTGGGGTGATGAGCAAAATCGTCATATACCGTAATGTCATTGACTACACCCAGCACTTCCATGCGTCTTTTGGTATTGATAAAACGACTAATAGCGTCAATTGCGATGGGTGTATCAACCCCTGCGTGGCGTGCTGCGGCAATGGCCATCATCGCGTTATTAATATTATGCCGACCTTGTAATTGCCATGTTACTTTGCCTTGGCTTTCGCCTTTTAACATCACCTCGAATTCACTGCCATCGGCACTGATGTCGCCCACTTGCCAGTCTTTCCCATAAAACTGCACGGGTGTCCAACAGCCCATATCCAAGACTTTAGTCAAGTTGGGGTCTTGATGTGGGGTCAGTACTAGGCCGTTATTTGGAACCGTGCGGATTAAATGATGAAATTGTTTTTGAATCTCCCCGAGATTGGTAAAAATATCCGCGTGGTCAAACTCCAAATTGTTGAGTACAACAGTGCGAGGCCGGTAGTGCACAAACTTAGAACGTTTATCAAAAAAAGCACTGTCGTATTCGTCGGCTTCAATCACAAAAAAAGGACTTTCTCCTAGGCGTGCCGAGACACCAAAATTTTGCGGAATACCACCAATTAAAAATCCTGGCGCCATGCCTGCGTACTCGAGGATCCAAGCTAACATGCTCGATGTAGTGGTTTTGCCATGTGTACCTGCTACGGCCAATACCCACCTGTCTTTCAATACATTTTCTAACAGCCACTGAGGGCCACTGATGTAGGGAATGTTGCGATCCAATACATATTCCACCGCACTGTTACCACGTGATAAGGCATTACCAATGATCACAAGATCGGGTTGAGGATTGAATTGATTGATGTCGAAACCTTCAGTCAACGCTATCCCTAAGCCTTCGAGCTGGGTGCTCATTGGAGGATAAACATTACTGTCTGCGCCAGTAACATGGTGACCTAAAGAGCTTGCAATAGCGGCAATACCGCCCATGAACGTGCCGCAAATGCCAAGAATGTGTATATGCATAGACTGTGTTGCTAAAGTCAAATTGGGCTGTAGCCTATCAGAAGGAGGCCTTGCAACCCAATGCCAAGTGCAAATTTAATTTAGTTCAAATGCCAATTAATGTGCGGCGATTCACAAAGAATCGAATTCGCATGCTGAGTTTTATTTTTATAGCAGTTACAATCCAACTCGGTTGACGGTCATTTTTTCTAATAACAAGCCGCTACCACACCACCCTACACGCACACATAAGGTAAAAACCATAAATGAAACGTTTAAACTCACAACTTCAGGATGACGGCGCTCCGATGGAGCTCATTTTACTGATTAGAACACTCCTAGCTGGCTGTAAAGAAATTGCCTTCCGGGTAAGTCAGGGCGCTTTGGCAGGGGTATTAGGCTCAACATTGAGTGAAAACGTCCAAGGTGAAACGCAGAAAAAACTAGACGTGATATCCAATCAAATTCTCAAAGATATCTTAAAAGATTCCGGCTACGTCAAAGCTATTTCGTCTGAAGAAGAAGATCATGTTGTGCCTTGTCATCCGGACGGCAAATATTTAGTCAGTTTCGACCCCCTTGACGGGTCGTCAAATACTGATATCAATAGTTTGATTGGTACGATTTTTTCCATTGCTCATGCGCCCCAGTGGATGAAGCCGGATGATCCGTCAGCCTTTATCCAACCAGGTACACAAATGGTTGCCGCCGGTTATGTTTTGTATGGCCCATCAACCATGTTAGCGATGACCACAGGACGTGGCACCCATCTGTATACGCTGGATAAAACCCATGGTGGTTTTCTATTGACGAAAGCCAACGTCAAGGTGCCAGAGCAAACCGCAGAGTTTGCGATTAACACCTCAAATCAACGTCATTGGGAAGAGCCAATCCAACAGTATGTCAAAGACTTAATTGCTGGTGAAGAAGGCCCTCGTGGCAAAGATTATAATATGCGCTGGGTGGCCGCCATGGTGGGTGATATTCATCGTGTATTGTGCCGTGGTGGTATTTTTATGTACCCCTTCGATAAACGCAATCCGCACATTCCCGGTAAATTGCGTTTGCTTTATGAGGCCAATCCTATGGCTTTTTTGATGGAGCAAGCGGGTGGCATGGCCGAGACAGGCAATGGGCGGATTATGGAAGTGATGCCAACAGAGATCCACCAGCGAGTGCCGGTTTTACTGGGTTCAAAAGAAGAAGTTCAAGCCTGTTTAAGCTATTACTGATGGCCTCGTATATCAAGAATGGGTGAGCGCTTTACACGATTTTGATGCAAATCAGCACTAGTGAATCACAATGGGGTGCCGCAGCCTGTGCCCCATTTCTAGTTCTCCCGCTCGCTTAAGTAGCACTTAGCTGCATTAATCTTGTGTGCATTAAACTAAGCGCATAAAAAACCGCCAGAAAATCTGGCGGCTGATGCTAGCTTTTGGTGATTTGGGATCACAGTAATGGAGCAATGACCAAACTGACGATTGCCATCACGTTGATCAGAATGTTCATCGCCGGTCCCGAAGTATCTTTAAATGGATCACCCACAGTATCACCCACCACTGTCGCAGCATGCACAGGTGAACCCTTGCCACCAAGGTTGCCTTTTTCCACGTATTTTTTAGCATTGTCCCAGGCTCCACCGGCATTGGCCATCATCAGAGCGAGCAATACACAACCCAATAAAGCGCCACCCAACATGCCTCCTAGTGCGTGAGCGCCTAGACCAAAACCAACCAAGGGTGGCACGGCGACAGCAATGACGCCCGGCAGGATCATTTTTTTCAGAGCGGCTTTAGTGGCAATATCAACACAACGCGCGGTATCCGGTTCCGCTGTGCCTTCCATCAAACCTTTAATTTCACGAAACTGGCGCCGAATTTCTTGGATCATTTCAAAGGCGGCATCACCCACTGCGGTCATGGTAATCGAGGCGATTAAAAACGGCAGTACACCACCAATAAACAAGCCAATTAACACCATGGGATTCCCCAAATTCAAGCTAAAACCTGAATGGTGAACATTTAAAGTCTCAATAAACGCCGCGATTATAGCGAGGGCGGCTAGCGCTGCCGCACCAATCGCAAAGCCTTTACCAATGGCCGCAGTTGTATTACCCAACTCGTCGAGTGAATCGGTTATATCCCTTGTTTCTTTACCCAGCCCGGCCATTTCAGCTATACCGCCAGCGTTATCTGCCACAGGGCCATAAGCGTCAATTGCCATAGTGATACCCACCGTGGCTAACATCCCGACAGCCGCTATTCCGACACCATAAAGACCAGAAAGCTGAGTGGAAGCAAAAATAATGGCACATATCGTCAAAACGGGGATGACCACTGATTGCATACCCACTGACAAACCGGTGATCATCACCGTAGCAGGGCCTGTTTGCCCCGCTTCAGCAATCTTTCGTACGGGCGTTGAGGCGGTGTAATACTCGGTGACTAAACCTATGATAATGCCACCTACGGCACCGGCGACTACCGACCACCACACATGATCATTAATCCCTAGCTTGGCGATCACAAAGTAGGCAGCCGCAATAAAAATAACCGCGGCAGATATAGTGCCAGCCCGCAATGCCACTTCAGGTTTATTGGCTGACATGAGCTTGACCAGAATGATGCCGGCTACGGAGCATAATAGACCTGTTGACGCCAATGCGAGGGGTAAAAACATCAATGATTCCTGCGCGCCTAAGGCACTCATCGCCATGGTAGACGCGATGGCTATGGTGGCGATCATGGCACCGCAATAAGATTCAAAAATATCTGAACCCATACCAGCGACATCGCCAACGTTATCACCCACGTTGTCAGCGATAACGCCAGGGTTACGCGGGTCATCTTCTGGTATGCCCGCTTCAATCTTACCAACTAAATCAGCACCTACATCCGCACTCTTGGTGAATATGCCACCGCCAACACGAGAAAACAGGGCAACTATTGAGGCGCCCATGCCAAAACCATGAATAACATGAGCAGTACCTGGATCACCGCCGAAGTAGTAGTACAAAACGCCTAAACCCAATAAACCCATCGACGCTACACACAAACCCATCACCGAACCACCCATAAAAGCGATGGTGAGTGCAGCAGCAGACCCCTGATCGTGGGCTGCTTGTGTAGTACGCACGTTGGCCTTGGTGGCGGTGAACATGCCTAAATATCCCGCTAAGGCCGAGCAACTCGCACCCGCAACAAAGGCAATGGTGGTGTCGGCGCCAAGGGAGAAATACAGTGCTATTGCGACAACCAAGGCAAAGATAAACAACATTTTATATTCGCGGTGCATAAACACCATGGCACCAGTGTGAATGGCATCGCCAATTTTGATTACAGCGGGATTGCTGACAGGGTTTCGTTTAATTAACGTGTAGACAATAAAAGCGCAGATTAAACCGGCCAAACCTAGTAAGGGCGGAATAGTGATTAAATCGGTCATAGAGTTCCCTAAAAGTAGAGTGACAATGACACAAAGCAGACAACTGAATTCACCACACTTTACTGTGCTGCATCCACTTACATTGCGTTTTGGTAAACCCAATACATCTGCAATTCACGTCTCCACGACACCATCTGTCGACCTTGCAAAAAATGGGCTTATTCGTTGTTTTATTTACATTTTTATAACAACTTAACGGCACTATAGCGATATCTGCGCAAATTGTTCAAGTATTAATCACTAAATATTCATCGCTGGCAGAATAATCGCCATTTCGCGTTCCATCTTCGTGCTCAAGTCTTTATAATTCTCGCCAATCAAATTCAAGCTACAAGGTTAATCTTATGAGTTTAAATGCTGTGCCAGCCGGTAAAAATCTGCCAGACGAAATTAACGTCATTATTGAAATTCCAGCCCATTCCGACCCAGTAAAATACGAAGTCGATAAAGACTCTGGCGCCATTTTTGTCGATCGTTTTATGGCGACATGTATGCACTATCCAACTAATTATGGTTACGTTCCGCATACTTTGTCAGAAGACGGCGATCCAGCTGATGTATTAGTCATCACGCCTTTTCCTTTGTTGGCCGGTTGTGTGATCCGCTGTCGCCCAGTGGGTGTGTTGAAAATGACAGATGAATCAGGTACCGATGCCAAGATCTTGGCTGTGCCTGCAGATAAACTGTCCACTATCTACCGTGGTATTTCTGAAATTGACCAAGTACCTGAATTGACTTTGCGGCAGATTGAGCACTTCTTCTCACATTACAAAGATTTAGAACCTAACAAATGGGTCAAAATTGATGGTTGGGAAAACGCTGCTTCAGCTAAAGTAGAATTAGTTGAAAGTGTTAAGCGTTACGAAGTGGCGGAAGAAAAACCCCGTTTTTAACGTTAACGATTTCCTGCGAAGCCGACACTGTCTTTAAGATGGTTGTCGGCTTTTTTGTTGGTTCACTTGCCGTGACATGCGACAATCAATGCATAATAATAGGAGACTAACATGAAATGGTGGCTAACAAGCTTAGTGGTATGTGCCGCATTTACCGCACAAGCAGAGGTTGTTGAATTATATTGGGAAGACATGATACCAAAAGGCTATATTGCTCCCGATGTTCAGGTGCAGCACGAAGGTAGCATGGCCCAGCAAAATTTAGACGCCCCTGTTGTGCCATCTCTTGATGGTAAAGTGGTCAAAATACCTGGATTTGTGGTGCCATTAGAAAGCGATCAACGTCTCACTACCGAGTTTTTGTTAGTGCCCTACTTCGGCGCTTGTATTCATGTCCCGCCACCGCCGCCTAATCAAATTGTCTATGTGAAGTTTTCCACTGGCGTGCCGATAGATAATCTTAACGATGCAGTTTGGGTGACAGGGACATTAAGCACCTCTGGTTGGCAAGGAGAAATGGCCACTGTTGGTTACGCTTTAACAGGCATAACAGTAACGCCCTACGATGGCTAAATAATGTGCTATAAATCAGGAAGCTACTAAAGCGTATTTTTGTAGTGGATAAAATTGCGTTACAAAATTTTTACACTCATTATGCTTATATGGTGTGACTGTGTTACCCGCTTCAAAATTGAATAGGATGGCTAGATGAATTTTTTAATGAAACTTTCAATTGCACAGAAGTTATTCCTCATCCCCATTATTGGGACGGTGGGATTTTTGTTGTATTTGGCGATTACGACTTCCACAGCGTTGACCAATGTCAGTTTGTTAGATGATGTGATTCAAGTGCAATATCCAGCCTTGGATGCCACTAAAACGGCGTTGGTTAAATTAGAAAAAGTGCGTGACACCCTAAGTAGCGCGGCGATTACTGGCGATGAAGACGCACTCGAATCAGCCAAAGAACTGGCTGCAGAAACAACAAAGTTGTTGGAAAAAATTCAATCTATTAACCCGAGCTTGAGTGCTGAAGCGAACGACATCAACAGTGATTTCCAAGCTTATTTTAAGTTGGCCTATGGGTTTAGCGAGTCCATGGTCAATCAGTCCGCTGATATGAGCAAAGTGGCGCGCATGAACAGCAGCTATGAACAAGTTACTAAGGCCATGTCAGCATTTAGAGATGCACGTATCAATGCCTTCCAACAAGGGATCCATGAATCCAAAGAAAGTGGTACAAGCATGATCACGGTGGGCGGCATCATGGCAGTGATCACCATTGTCTTGTTGTTTGCTGCCGCTATTCCCATTGTGACCGGTACCAAGGGCAGCATCATGCAGGTAGTGAACTCTTTGAAAGATATCGCCCAAGAAGACGGGGATTTAACGGTACGCATTCAAACAAAAAACAAAGATGAGATCGGTGACTTGGTTTATTGGTTTAATCAATTCATGGAAAAACTCCAAGGTGTGGTGAAAGACATCGTCAATGCCTCGTTGCCTTTGTCGCAGCTGGCACAAAATTTAAATCAACTTACCGATGACACCAATAAAACCATTGATGTTCAGCAACGCGCGGCAACAGAAGCAAAACGTGCGGTAGATGATATGTCTTCCAGTGTGAGTGCGGTTGCTGCTAGTGCGGCGGAAGCGGCCAGTGCGGCAGGTGATGCTTCCTCGGCTGCCGATGATGGACAAGCGGTGGTCAATCATACCGTACACAGCATTCAACAACTTGCGGCGAATGTGCAAGATACGGCAGAAGTGATCCGCAAGCTTGAAGCCGACTCCAATCAGGTGGGCGTGGTCTTAGATGTGATTAAGGGCATTGCCGAACAAACGAATTTATTGGCATTAAATGCGGCTATCGAAGCGGCTCGTGCCGGCGAACAAGGCCGTGGTTTTGCGGTGGTCGCAGATGAAGTGCGCACCCTTGCTTCGCGCACTCAGCAGTCTACCGAACAGATTCAGAAAACCATTGAACAATTACAAAATGCTGCGCGTTCAGCGGTTAATGTTATGGCTAAAGGGACTGAGCAGGCTTCAAACAGCGTTGATACCGCCAATAAAGCGGGCGCAAGTTTATCGGTGATTACGGAAACCATCAGCCGAATTACCCGCATGAATGACCAAATTGCACGGTCAACGGGTGACCAACAAAGTGTGGCAAACACCATTAGCAGCAGTGTTGATGAAATTCACCAGCGCACCGCTGAAACTTCTACCAGCTCAGGTAAATTAGCGTCGGTGAGCGCTGAGTTAGCTAATTTGGCCAAACACCTTGAACGAATTACTAAACAGTTTAAGGTTTAAGCCAGATCAAGGCACAAAAAAAGGCGCTAATTTAGCGCCTTTTTTCTGTCTGTAAAGACGGACAACACACTTACTTTTTAGATAAAGCAGTAAAGCGTTTGTTGAACTTCTCGATACGACCGCCGGTATCAACGTTTCGTTGTTTACCAGTGTAGAACGGGTGACAAGCTGAACATACGTCAAGGTTCAATGGCTTTTTCAGCGTTGAACGCACTTTGATAACGTTGCCACAAGCACAAGTTGCAGTCATAACTTGATAATCGGGGTGAATACCTTCTTTCATGGGTTACCTCTCAGTCAGGCCGTATCGCTATCCAACCCGTAGTTGAACACCATACGAAAATTAAATTCAGTTAAACAATGAGGCCCGTTACATTGTAGCTTGCCGCAAAGTGGCGCGCATATTAATGTACCAGCTCTCAGTGATCAAGGTGTTTTGCTGCTTTTATCAACAATAACACCGTTTTTTAGCTTCTAAACTTAGTGTATCAACCGTGAGTAATAAATAAGTTTCATGGCTATTCTTAGAATTGCACTGCCAGTACCCAAACGACAATTGTTTGATTACCTATTAGTCGGCCAAGCTCCCGAAGTGGGCGTGCGTGTGCGCGTGCCTTTTGCTGGCCGACAGTTGATTGGTGTTGTGTTCGAGGTAAGTGAGCACAGTGAATGGCCCCTTGAAAAACTTAAAGCAGTGAGCAGCGTGCTCGACAGCCAACCCGTTCTCAATCCAGTGCAAATGCAACTCTGTCAGTGGTTGGCACAATATTATAAACATCCTGTGGGTGAGGTGGTGCATACCGTATTGCCGGTGGCCTTACGCAAAGGAGGGTCAAATCAAGCAAGGCCACAACAAATGTGGACGTTAACGGACGAGGGGCACAAGCAAGACATTGACACACTAAGTCGAGCGCCCAAGCAACAAAACGCTTTACGACAGTTAGCCAAGCAGCCTTTAGAAAAAACCATGGCGGCCAAAACCCTTGGCGCTGGCGTGATCAAAGCCTTGGCAGACAAAAATCTTGTGCAGTTGGTGTCGCACGAGGTGTCGCACGATGCATCGAGTAAGCTCAGTTTTACTCAGCAAATAAAGCTGCAATCTAAACCTCAAGCAAACGTGCAACAAGCGATAGCCATCAGCTGTATTGAGGCGAATTTGGGGCGTTATGGCAGCTTTTTACTTGAAGGGGTGACGGGCAGTGGTAAAACCGAAGTATACCTGCAAGCCATTGAGTCTGTGTTATTGCAAGGACAACAGGTACTGGTCTTGGTACCTGAAATTGGTTTAACCCCGCAAACGGTGCAACGCTTTCAACAACGTTTTGGCATAAAGGTTGGCGTGTTACATTCTGCGCTAAGCGATAATGAAAGACTGCAGGTTTGGCAACAAAGTGCTGCGGGGCAACTTGGCCTTGTCATCGGTACCCGTTCAGCGATTTTCACGCCTATGTTGGTGCCGGGTTTACTCATTGTTGATGAAGAGCATGACTCTTCTTACAAACAACAAGATGGATTGCGTTATCACGCTAGAGATCTCGCGGTGATGCGCGCCCGCAGTGAAAATATTCCTTTGGTTTTGGGTACAGCAACCCCCGCGCTGGAAACCCTGAATAACGCGTTGAGCGCCAAATATCAGCATTTACTTTTATCTGAGCGCGCTGGCAATGCACAATTAGCCCACCAACATGTATTGGATATTCGTCAGCAAGTTCTGCAATTTGGGGTAGCCAAAGGCATGTTAGATCGCATCGATCAGCATCTCCAGCAAGGTAGCCAAGTGATGTTGTTTATTAATCGACGCGGCTATGCGCCAGCCTTGTTGTGTCATCAATGTGGTCATGTGGAGCAATGCCAGCGGTGCAACAAACCCTTTACCCTACACCTAAGTCTTCATCGTTTGCAGTGCCACCATTGCAGCGAGGCAAGAGCCATTCCTCGGTGTTGTAGTCAATGTCAGGCAACGGAATTGGTCTCCATGGGTGTGGGTACCGAGCAGTTGGAACAAGGTTTGAGTGGCTACTTTCCTCAATATCGAACAGTGCGCATCGACAGCGACAGTACTCGGGGTAAACAAAAACTCGATACCATGCTGAATAAGATTAACAACAATGAATACCAAATTCTGATTGGCACACAAATTTTATCCAAAGGTCACCATTTTCCCAATGTCACGCTGGTAGTCATCCTCGATGTGGATGGTGCTTTGTACAGTGCTGATTATCGGGCAGCGGAACACTTGGCACAGTTGGTCACGCAATTAGCGGGGCGGGCAGGTAGAGCGGATAAACCCGGCGAGATGTGGTTGCAAAGCCATGAACCGGGCCATCCCTTGTTGCAAGACTTAATCAACAACGGCTACGCACACTTTGCTCGCTATGCTTTGTTAGAGCGCCAACAAGCCAATCTACCACCATACAGTTACCAAGCTTTGTTTCGTGCACAAGCAGCTACTGCTCGCCTTGCCCATGACTTTTTGCAACAAATCAGCCACTTGTTTAGTCAGCAAAGTGGCATAGTGTGCATTGGTCCCATTCCGGCCTTAATGGAAAAGCGCCAGGGGCAATATCGCATGCAACTACTGTTGCAAAGTCAGCAGCGCAGTGTCATCCAACAAGCGATTAGTCAGGTTATGCCGCAGATTGAAAATCTTGGTAATAGCAGCAAAATCCGCTGGTCTGTGGATATTGACCCACAGGAATTTAGCTAACGCTCAAGGTTTGACATAGCGATCGTCCTTGTTTTTGTGACTCGCCATCCTTGGCGTGTGAGGTGCTGTTTTTTTCGACAGCCTAGGTCGTTGCAGATATTTAATGCGATTGTCATTGAGGATTTATGTAGGCTAGGTAAAATCAAGCGCCCCAATCATGTTTAGCCCTTTGGATATTGCAGTAATCATGGCGCAAAAAGACTATGTTGCCCGCGGGCGCAGTAAAAAAGCTCCACCTCCAACACCGAAGCCCGCCTTACCTTGGTTGCGCATTGTCGTGACCCTTGTGCTGGTTGGCTTATTTGCCTATTTTTTGTGGGCAATTAAATCTAAAAGCTCGGCTGTAAAAACCGAAGAGCTTGAACAGAAATCAGCGCCAGTGGCGCAAGAGCAAGATGCCTTACCTGATATGCCAAAAGAAGAATGGGAATTTATCAAATCTTTACCTGAATACACTGTAGAGGTTGAGGTTGAAGAGCAACAGCAATCAAGTGTGCGTTATTTGATGCAGTGCGGTTCATTTAAAATTAACAATCAAGCACAAGAACTCAAAGCAAAGATTGCCATGCAAGGCTTAGAAGCGCAGGTGCGCAATAGTGAGGGCAGTTCATGGTACCGAGTTATTCTTGGGCCTTACGAGAGCAAACGCCACGCCGAAGCAGACCGTCACCAATTGCAAAAAGCCAAAATCAATGGCTGTGTAATCTGGAATTGGAATTTATAGGCCAAACAAAATCTGCAAAGATGCTAAGCGCAGCGCAGACCAAATTTCAGATTTTCGTTTGGCCTTCCCCAGCAGAAATCTGCAAAGAAGCTAAGCGCAGCGCAGGCCAAATTTCAGATTTTCGTTTGGCCTTTGTCACGTCGCTGGGGCTTTTAACATTCCCTTACTTTTGCATAAACGCATAGTTCAGCAAGTAAACTTGAAAATCCGCGTTTGCTCCCCACATCTAGGCAATACCGCCGCTTTGCCTACTTAACTTGGCAACTCGGCTCAACTCGACAACCCTGTGTTGTCAGTCTAAGTGAGGAAATTGAGTGACTACTATCGTATCTGTGCGTCGAAATAATCAAGTTGTCATGGCTGGAGACGGTCAGGTGTCGCTAGGTAATACCGTCATGAAAGGTAATGCCAAGAAAGTCCGCCGTTTATATCATAATAAAGTGATCGCCGGTTTTGCTGGTGGCACCGCGGATGCCTTTACCTTGTTTGAACGTTTTGAAGCAAAGTTAGAAATGCATCAAGGCCACCTCACTCGCGCTGCGGTGGAGTTAGCTAAAGACTGGCGTACTGACCGCATGTTACGCAAACTCGAAGCCTTGTTGGCGGTCGCCGACCATACAGCATCTTTTATTATTACCGGCAACGGCGATGTCGTTCAGCCTGAACAAGATCTCATTGCCATTGGCTCTGGTGGTAATTATGCCCAAGCAGCTGCTACTGCATTGCTCAATAATACCGAGTTGTCGGCACGTGAAATTGCAGAAAAAAGCCTGAGCATTGCGGGTGATATTTGTGTCTTTACCAATCACCAGCAAACCATTGAAGTGCTTGATTATTAGTGAATGGCTGCAGGGCAAAAGCCTGTGCCATTGATTACCTTCCTCTTATTTAAAAGGTTTTACTATGTCAGAAATGACTCCTAGAGAAATTGTTCACGAACTGGATTGCCATATTATCGGCCAACAAAATGCCAAACGCGCCGTGTCTATTGCCTTGCGTAATCGTTGGCGCCGTATGCAATTACCCCTTGAGTTGCGCCAAGAAGTAACGCCCAAAAATATCCTGATGATCGGTCCGACCGGTGTGGGTAAAACGGAAATTGCTCGCCGCTTAGCCAAACTTGCCAATGCGCCCTTTATTAAAGTTGAAGCAACTAAATTCACCGAAGTAGGTTATGTGGGCAAAGAAGTGGATTCCATCATCCGTGACTTAGCCGATATTGCTGTGAAGATGACCAAAGAACAGGCCACTAATCGCGTGAAGTACCGAGCTGAAGAAGCGGCGGAAGAGCGTATTTTGGATGCCCTATTGCCACAACCTGACAACGTATGGGCTGAAAAAGAAGAAGCACAGGGTAAACATACCCGCCAAATTTTTCGCAAGAAATTCCGTGAAGGGCAACTTGACGACAAAGAAATCGAAATTGATGTGGCCGCGCCACAAATTGGTGTGGAGATCATGGCACCCCCTGGCATGGAAGAAATGACCAATCAATTGCAGGGCATGTTTCAAAACCTGTCTGCTGGCGCCACCAAGAAAAAGAAAACTCTTAAGGTGAAAGATGCCTTTAAGTTATTGGTTGAAGACGAGGCAGCCAAGTTGGTGAACCAAGAAGATCTCAAAAAGACCGCTATTGAGTCATTGGAACAAAACGGCATCGTGTTTATCGATGAAATTGACAAAATTTGTAAACGCGAGGGTAGCAACAGTGGGGGGGATGTATCCCGCGAAGGCGTGCAGCGCGACTTGTTGCCTCTAGTCGAAGGTTCAACGGTGAATACCAAACATGGCATGGTAAAAACCGACCATATTTTGTTTATCGCTTCGGGTGCCTTTCAAATGTGCAAACCCTCCGACCTCATTCCAGAACTGCAAGGCCGATTACCCCTTCGGGTTGAATTGTCAGCCCTGACCGCTAAGGATTTTGTGCGTATTTTGACGGAACCAAATGCCTCACTAACCGAACAGTACGTTGCGCTGATGAAAACCGAAGGAGTGGATGTAATCTTTACCGATGACGGTATTGAACGTATCGCTCAGGCTGCTTGGCAAGTGAATGAGCGCACTGAAAATATCGGTGCCAGACGTTTACATACGGTCATGGAAAAACTGATGGAAGACATCAGCTATGATGCATCGGAAAAACAGGGTGAGTCACTGACCATTGATGCGAAATATGTCAACGACCATCTGGAAATGCTCATTGAAAACGAAGATTTAAGTCGCTTTATTTTGTAGTCTATCGCCCCTTTCAACCATGCCACTTGATTGCAGTGGCATGGACCTTCTCAATCTTGCCACAGCACAATCCTGCCAGCGCATGGCAGGGTGTTATGAACCATTAAAAAATTAGCCAAGATGCTGAAAATTAGCCTTGCCGCCAACACTGAGCTGGTCTCACGGCAGGGCTTGCACAAGATGCTAAATAGTTCATAATGTTAAAAATTTTCGTAAAGAGCCTTCTTTAATGTCACTAAAAAAACAACATTCAAGCAAGCGCAATACTGCAAAGATTTACTCTACGCTGGCCGGTTTATTATTGCCTCTGCAATGTGTCTTAGTTCCGTCCGCGCATTCTGTTGAAGTGCTTAGCGCGCACGAATTAGCCTCTCACTGCACACGTCTCTCGGCTGAGCCTGAGGGCGCTGATGCGCAATATTGTGTGCGTTATATTCAGGGTTTCGTTGATGGTGCGATTGCCACTGATGCTCGTGTTATGTTGAACGCCGAAAGTGCTCTGTCTGGTGATGAAACATTTACTGAGCGAGCCATGCGTACTCGTATGCCTGGCCGTGTTGACCGCTCACGAGCAGAAAAACTGGCTGGTTTTTGCCTCGGGGAGCCGCTGCAATTGCGTGAGCTAGTTGACGTGGTAGTGGCTGATTTGATGGCCGATTTAGCCACCACGGCCAAGGATGAGCCCGCAATGGAAGTTGTGTATAAATCACTCATGAAAAACTATCCTTGTAATCCATGAGACAAGTTTTAAGCGAACCAATGGCTCAGCAAGGTAAGGCGCGACCTTCGGCGGTCTTACTGCTATTGCTGATTCTGGCAATTTCTTGGTTGCTGTGGTCTGGCCTATATAAACCACTGGTCATGGCTCTAGGGGCTTTTTCTTGTTGTTTAAGTGCATACTTGGCCCATCGTATGGGCTTTTTCCGCCATCACGACACCCTGTTTAAAATCTTATTTCGCTTACCACGCTATTGGTTTTGGTTGTTAAAAGAAATCATTATTTCCAGTATTGACGTGGTAAAAATCATCTTGCAACCCTCTTTGCCGATTAGTCCCACTGTGGTTGTGCTGCGGGCTAAGAGCAAATCCGATGTAGGGCAGGTGATCCTCGGCAATTCCATTACCTTATCTCCCGGTACGGTGACCTTAGATGTGCATGAAGGCACGCTACTAATTCATTGCCTGACCAAAGCGAGTGCCAAGGCTCTACAAGCAGGTGAGGCGAATCGTCGAGCTGCAGCTCTGGAGAGCAAATAGGCATGTATATCGTTGTATCGCTTGCTATTTTGGTCACCATGGTGCTGGCGTTAATTCGCGCTCTGAAGGGACCAAGTGTGTACGACCGAGTATTAGCCGTTAACGTATTTGGCACTAAAACGGTATTGTTGTTATCAGTTATAGCGTTTCTCTATGGTCGTCCTGATTTTCTTGATCTAGCCCTTGCTTATGCCTTAGTTAATATGGTTGGCATTTTAGCGGTATTGCAATATTTCCAGAATCGCGCCAAGAGAAATTCGAGGTCTCATGATGACTGAATTGCTCTTGGATAGTTTGAGTTGGATTTTGCTGATCTTGGGTGGTGCGTGTGTATTGATTGGCGGGATCGGTGGCTTACGCTTACCTAATTTTTATGCCCGCATACATGCCGCCAGCTTAACCGATACGATGGCAACTATTTTAATTTTTACTGGCATGATGCTTCAGTCTGCTTGGTCCTTGGCTACGCTAAAACTTTTTGCCATTATGTTGTTCCTTCTGTTGACTGGCCCGACAGCAACTTATGCTTTGGCCAACACAGCGTTGTTATCTGGCCTCAAACCTGATGCGGGCAGCGAAAGTGATGAACCCGAAGAGGATGAGCCAACATGATTTTCATCTTTGCGCTTTTCTTGCTTACTTTGCTGGTGATTACCGCGGTGGCCATCGTGCGTGCCAAAGATTTGTTTGTCGCTGTGATGTTGACCTCTATTTTCAGTTTACTCATGGCCGCTAACTTCTTTATTCTCGACGCTGCCGATGTGGCCCTTACCGAAGCAGCGGTGGGCGCTGGTGTCACAACGGTTATCTTTTTGTGTGCTTTAGCGTTAACTGAAGAACGTGAAAAGCCGCGTGAGGGAAGTCGGCGCATAGCCTTCACTACCGTTGGTGTCTTAGCCCTGCTGATCATTTACGCAACCTTTGACAAACCTCGACTGGGTGATCCAGAAGCGCCTGTGCATCAACATGTTGCCCCTTGGTACTTAGAAAAAACCCCAGAATATGTGGATATTCCTAATGTAGTGACGGCCATTCTTGGCAGTTTTCGCGGTTATGACACCTTAGGTGAAGTGTTTGTTGTGTTTGCTGCATGTATCGGTGTTTTGTTCATCCTCAGTGTCAGTCCGGCAAGAAAGATTAAACCCAAGCTCGAAAAAGACAGTGGCCTGCGCCATCACCTAATACCACAAGTGGTGGGTCGCTTAGTCATCCCTTTCATTGTTTTATTTGGCCTGTATGTGCAATTTCATGGTGAGTACGGTCCTGGGGGCGGCTTTCAAGCCGGAGCGATTATTGCCACGGGCGTCATTCTCTATGCCTTACTTGAAGGGGAAGCCGCAGCATTAAAGGCGATACCGCGTTCAGTGTTATTGGGTATGGTAGTTGGCGGAGCCCTGTTGTATGGCGGTGTGGGTGTGGTTTGTATGCTAATGGGTGGAGCCTTTCTCGATTATTCAGTGCTGGCCGCCGATCCGGTGGTTGGCCAGCAGTTAGGCATTTTAATTATTGAAGCCGGTGTGGGGATCGCCGTATGCGGTGCCTTACTGTCGATTTATCACGCCTTTGCCACCCGTGAGATATTGCCATGAAATTATTGGAACTGTTGGGTTACTTCAATTATTGGGTGTTTGCTATCATTTTGACGGTAGGGTTATATGCCGTTATCAGTAAAACGAATCTCATCAAAAAGCTGATTGGTTTATCGATTTTTCAATCGGCGGTTTTTTTAATGTATATCACTATGGATAAAGTCGAAGGCGGCACAGCACCCGTCATCCAAGAAGGGGTGAAAGACCAAATATTTTCTAATCCCCTGCCACAAGTTTTAATACTCACCGCCATTGTTGTTGGGGTATCCACTCTCGCCTTAGGGTTGGCCATTGTCGTTCGCATTAATGAATGTTACGGCACGATAGAAGAAGACGAAATTTTGGACGCCGATTGATCACTATGGACCTACTCGCACACCTCCCCGCTTTGCAAGTCGTGGTTCCGTTGTTGGCGGCACCACTCATTGTGATGTTACAGCCGCGAGGTCTGGCATGGGCTGGTGCAACGGCAGTAGCACTGATGAGTTTTGCTATTGCGGTGACACTTGCCTTGGCGGTACTGAATGGCCACACCAGCGAATATGCCATGGGGGGCTGGCCAGCGCCGTTTGGCATTACCTTAGCGGTAGATGCCCTGAGCGCGCTCATGTTGTTAGTGGTTACCGGAGCCGGCGCCGCAGCCTTGTTGGCGGGCAAACCCAGTATCGATCAGCAAATTGAGCCCAGTCGGCAGCCTCTGTTCTACTCGGCTTGGCTGTTGGCCATGTCTGGCTTGGTGGGTATTGTGGTGGCAGCTGATGCATTTAATATCTTTGTCTTCATGGAAATTTCCTCACTGGCTAGTTATATCTTGATTGCAGGTGGTCCAGACCGTCGTGCTCTGCCTGCGGTATTTAAATACCTGATTATGGGCACGATAGGCGCAACCTTTTACCTCATTGGTGTGGGCCTGATTTACATGATGACCGGCACCCTAAACTTGGCAGACATGGAAGCGCGCATCGGTGATGTCAGTGATATCAATCCAATCCTCGTAGCGGCAGGTTTTATTACCATTGGTTTAGCCCTCAAAGCGGCGGTATTTCCTCTACATGTGTGGGTACCCAACGCTTATACACAAGCCCCGCATATGGTGACGGCTTTTCTGGCAGCCTGTGCTACCAAAGTAGCGCTGTATGTGCTGATTCGATTTGATTATATGGTTCTTCAGGCAGAGTTGGTTGATCATGTTATACAATTTGCCTTGTTTGCCATGCCATTGGCTATTTTGGGCATATTGGTGGCCTCAGCGGTGGCCATGTTTGAAGGGCATCTTAAACGGCTGCTTGCCTCATCGTCCATTGCCCAAATCGGCTATATTTTATTGGGTGCCAGTTTTGTCAGTGTGGCTGGCCTGAGTGCCAGTGCAGCACATTTGTTCAACCATGCGCTGGCAAAAGGAGGCTTATTCCTTGCCGTTGCTTGCCTAGCCTATCAATATCGAGATTTACGTTTGAGTCAATTGGGCGGCGCGTCGACGCGAATGCCGTGGACCTGTGGTGCTTTTGTGGTGTGTGGTTTAAGTTTGATTGGTGTGCCTGGTACGGCTGGATTTATCAGCAAATGGTTGTTAATTAACGCCGCTTTGCAAAGTGGACCCTGGGGCTGGGCCTTGGTAGGCATTATTTTGCTCAGTTCATTAATGGCGGTAGTCTACATTTGGCGAATTGTTGAAGCCTTGTATTTTCAAGCACCTATCGCAGAACACGCTGAGGCACCGCTAACCGAAGCGCCATTGCAATTGTTACTGGTTACCGCCGCTATCGCCATACTCAACATTTATTTTGGCTTGTTTCCACAGGTTCCTCTCGAATTGGCAAACAGTGCAGCCAGCGTATTATTGGAAGGCAGACTATGACGGCTGAATCGGCAATTTTAGTCGCTATTGGACTGCCACTAGTTGGGGCTTTACTTATTGCCCTTGCTGGGCGGATTGGGGCCAACGTGCGTGAGGCCGCGACAGCCCTTACCTCGATATCCCTAATCTGGGTGGTGTGGGGCATGTTACCCACCATTATGCAAGGTGGCCGCCCCGCGGTGGAAGTAAGTCAGGTCATGCCCGGGTTGAGTATCGCGTTTACAGTAGAGCCACTGGGCATGCTGTTTGCTGCCCTCGCCTCTGGACTGTGGCTAATTAATTCCCTGTATTCTGTCGGTTATATGCGCGGTAATCATGAGAAACATCAAACGCGCTTTTATGCTTGTTTTGCCTTAGCCTTATCGGCCACTGTGGGTATTGCTTTTGCCGGCAACTTGTTCACTTTGTTTTTGTTCTACGAACTGCTTACGCTGTCAACCTATCCCTTGGTGTCACACAAAGGTGACCCTGCAACGGTGCGCTCAGCACGTATCTACTTGGGTGTCTTACTGAGTACCTCTATCGGTTTGTTTTTACCTGCTATTATTTGGACTTATAGCGTGGCGGGTAGCGGTGATTTCACGCCGGGGGGAATTCTGGCTGGCAAGCTGAATGATCCAGAAATAGGTTTATTGCTCGCTTTGTTTGTGTTTGGTATTGGTAAGGCAGCGGTGATGCCAGTTCACAAATGGCTGCCCGCTGCAATGGTAGCACCTACACCAGTGAGTGCTTTGTTACACGCGGTAGCGGTGGTTAAAGCTGGTGTGTTTGCCGTAACTAAGATTATCGTTTATGTCTTTGGTATTGAATTTTTGTTTGCCGCGCCCAGTTCTCAGTGGCTGTTATACGTGGCCGCATTCACAATTATTTGCGCCAGCGTTGTTGCGTTGCGGCAGACAAATATTAAGCGTTTATTAGCCTATTCAACCATTGCTCAACTCTCTTATGTGGTGATGGCAGCAGCTATTCTCAAACCCTTGGCGGAAGTAGGTGCTTCATTACATATGGTTGCTCATGCCTTTGGTAAGATCACCTTATTCTTTGCCGCTGGCGCGATTTATGTTGCGTCTAAAAAAACCGAAATTCATCAATTGCGTGGCATTGGTAGACGTATGCCATGGACGATGGCGGCGTTTACCATTGGTGCTCTGAGCATGATAGGTGTGCCGCCCACCGCTGGTTTTGTATCGAAATGGTATATTTTAGCTGGTGCGTTTGAAGCCAATAACCTCGTTGCCGTTTTCACCATCATTGCCAGTACGGTGCTCAACGCTGCGTACTTTTTACCCATCTTATATATGGCTTGGTTTGAACGGGAGCAGGAAGGTGGCAAAGACCATGGCGAAGCGCCAATTCTGGCGGTCATAGCTTTATGTTTGACAGCAATCCTTACCCTTGCTTTCTTTTTGTTTAATGGCCCGGTCATCGAATTAGAAAGCCAAGTTGTGCAGGGGCTCAATCAATTATGAATGACGAAAAACATTTGCATTGGCTGGTCAGGCCCAGCACCATTCGCAAGCTCTGGATCGGTTTTAGTGTATTACTCACGCTATTAGTGCTGGCTCAAACGGTTATCTACATTAAAGGCTATTTTGGCTTTGATGCGATGTTTGGTTTTGCCGCGATCTATGGTTTTAGCAGTTGTTTGCTGATGGTATTGCTTGCCAAAGTATTAGGTCTAGTGCTCAAGCGGCCGCAGGATTATTACCAAGATGCCAGTCAAGAAGACCCGTCTGTATCATCGAACGACAAGCTGAAAGAGGATAATCATGGGCTTTGATTTTTTCCCACCCGCTTTTGTTTTGTTGATTGCCGCTGGGCTTATCGGTTTGGTAAAAGGTCACCTTCGCAGCGCGGTATTGTTAGTTGCGCCCCTCATTACCTTGTGGGCAATTTGGCAGATCCCCGATGGTGTGCAAAGCACGGTCAAATTTCTCTCCTACACTATTGAGCCTATAGAAGGGAGTGCCCTCAGGCGTTTATTTGCTACGGTATTTGCCATCATGGTTTTTGTTGGTGGCCTCTATGCTTTTCGTGTTGCGCGTTGGTACGAGCTTGCGGCAGGTTATGCCTATGCAGCCGGCGCTATTGGTGTTTGTTTTGCCGGTGATCTCATTACCCTCTTTTTGTATTGGGAACTGATGGCCATTTTTTCCACTATTGTCGTGTGGTGTGGTGGTACACCGGGCGCAAGAGCGGCTGGCATACGTTATGCCATCATGCATTTACTCGGTGGTGTGGTGCTGAAAGTGGGTATTGAAGGCGTGGTGGTGGGAACCGGTTCTATCCAGATCCAAGCCATGCTGGCGACTGATTTTAGTACTTGGATGATATTAATTGGGATATTGATTAACGCCGCTGCACCGCCTGTTTCAGCGTGGTTAGCCGATGCTTACCCAGAGTCCAGTGCTACTGGCTCGGTATTTTTATCAGCGTTTACCACTAAAACCGCAGTCTTAGCGCTGATCCTGCTATTCCCCGGCGAGCCAGTATTAATTGGCCTCGGTATATTTATGGTGATGTACGGCATTATCTATGCGTTACTGGAAAACGATGTAAGGCGTATTCTTGCCTATTCGATTGTCAACCAAGTGGGTTTTATGGTGGTTGCCGTGGGGATTGGTACCGAAATGGCCCTCAATGGCGCAGCAGCCCATGCCTTTGCCCACATTATTTACAAAGCCTTATTGTTTATGAGTGCCGGTGTGGTGATTTATCGCACCGGCAAAAACAAATGTATGGAGCTAGGCGGTTTGTTTCGTACCATGCCCATTACCACGGCATGTGGCATCATTGGCGCCTTAGCCATTTCTAGTTTTCCATTAACCTCTGGGTTTACCACTAAAAGCATGATTTCTCAGGCTGCGGTGGATGGCAATCTGCTGTGGGTTTACATGGCCTTAACCGCTGCGTCAGCGGGTGTTTTCCTGCATGCTGGGATCAAATTTCCGTGGTTTGTATTTTTCCAGCGCGATTCTGGCTTACGCCCTAAAGATGCGCCTTGGAACATGAGCTTAGCGATGATCATCTTTGCTGCCTTGTGTATTTTGCTAGGTGTATTTCCAGAACTCCTGTATGCCTTGTTACCTTATCCGGTGGAATACCAACCTTATTCCATAGGCAAAGTGCTGTTCTACTTACAACTATTGTTATTCTCAGGCTTGGCGTTTTTTGTATTGCTGCCTTTGATGAAACGCACGATGACTATCAGCTTAGATGCCGATTGGTTGTGGCGTCGTGCCGCATTTAATCTCTTGCAAGTCGTTGAACGTCTGTTAAGCCAAGTGGCTGACATTGTCGCCGTGCAGAGAGAACGTTTTCGGCACTTCCTGCATCGTATGGCTGTACGCTACTTAGGCCAGCCTCATACGGCTGACAGCAAAGAGCATGGCATGTTTGCCCGCTCTTGGCCTATCGGCACCACTGCTTTGTGGATCGCTGGCTTACTGTCAGTTTATGTCTTGTTGTATTACCTCTAATCAACAGGGATGTTGTTCATTTTTCTCAAATGTATGCATCGATGACTAAAATCTAGCGCCAAACACAGCACATTTCAGCGATGTTTCTCGTTTCTAACCTGATGCTGTCCAACCTGTCTATGTAGTCGTTCACTTCAATTTGTCCATGGTTTTTCAGTGCGACGCAAATAAACTCGTTTTTTCGCCAATCTCTGCTAGACCTGTAGTTGGCTATTCGCAGCGCTGTACTCAAGCTTGTGAGCAAATAAACGGAGTTATTATCCATGTTAGGTGCGGTTTCTACCTCAAAACTCAATGTGCGCAGTTTACCCAAAACCAGTAGTACTGTGCTTGGCCAGCTTACAGAAGGCATGGTCATAAGTGGTTCTGAAGCTCATGATGGATGGGTGCAATTGGACTACGCCAATACGTTTGGTTTTGTTTGCGCCCACTATTTACAACCAGTTAATGATTTAGCCAGATTAACCGGCACAGTGAATAGTTCACGCTTAAACATTCGTAAAACGCCCAATATTGGTGGCAAGTTACTCGCGACCGTTAATCGAGGTGCATCCATCAAAACCTTGGCTGTGCAAGGCGACTGGTTAGAAATTGAATTTAATGGTGAAACGGCATACACCGCCGCCAAATACGTTGATTTGGTGTATGTATCATCTGGTTATTACGCCATCGTCACGGCCGGTATTCTTAATGTAAGAACCGTGCCGCAACGCAATGCCGCCCTCTTTGGTCAACTCAGCCAACAAACCCAAGTATGGGTAGAGGGCAAGCAACTGGGTTGGAGTCAGATTCGTTTTAATGGTAACCGTGGTTACGTGTTAAGCGACTATTTACAAGTCAGCGAACCACCTGTGGATCGTGCTGCTGCTCCAATTGCCCTCGCCGATCAACACAGTGCAGCGCCCCTTGACACCGACATCATTCCAAAACCTGATGCTTCACAAAAACTGTCCCGTCTCACCCCCACCACTATTCTCACCGTCGCGGGTAACAGCGAGCAGCGCGCTGTGGCCGCGACGTGGAATCGTTGGGGGGCTTTGTTACAAGAATTAAGTGATACCAAACAACTGGATGTGGCCTGTGCGGTGGCAGTACTGTGTGTAGAAAGTTCAGGCAAAGGCTTTGAGCAAAATAACAGTGATAAGTTAATCATCCGCTTTGAAAATCATAAATTTTGGACCTACTGGGGGCAGCATAACCCACAGCAATTTCGCCAACACTTTCGTTATAACCCAGACAAAGTGTGGACTGAACACCAGTGGCGACGTGAGCCCTTGGGTGATTGGCAAGCTTTTCATGGGCGCCAAAGTGCCGAATGGCAAGCATTCGACTTTGCCTGTCAGCTAGATGCCGAAGCTGCCATGCTATCGATCAGCATGGGTGCGCCGCAGATCATGGGTTTTCATTTCGAACGTATCGGCTACCAGTCAGTCACCGAGATGTTTAATGCCTTCTCGTCCTCTATTCAAAGCCAAATTAATGGTTTATTTGATTTCTTTTCACCTACCATGCTGCGCTATTTGCGTGATGGTGCCTTTAAAGACTTTGCAGGTATGTATAACGGCAAGGGTCAAAAACAAATTTATGGCGACAAAATTCAACAACATTACGCAGCCTTCAAAAAATTGCTGCCGAATCAACCCTAATATCCCTAGGAGGGGTCATGAACGTTTTTTCTTTTATCAGCAACATCTTTGAACCAGCAGCAAAGTTGATTGACGAATTGCACACCAGTGACGAAGAACGCCTCAAACTGCAATCTCAGATAAAGGCGGTTGAAAATGAATTACTGGCCAAAGTCATTGATTACGAAAATAAACTTCTGGAAAGCAAAACCGCGATCATTACCGCTGAAGCCACCGGGCAGTCTTGGTTACAGCGTAATTGGCGGCCAATTACCATGATTACGTTTTTATTCTTGGTGGTTTGTGACAGCTTCGGTTGGTTACCCAGTAAGTTAGCGCCTGATGCGTGGACCTTGTTGCAAATTGGTTTAGGGGGTTATGTTGCTGGGCGTTCCGCTGAAAAAATGACGCAGCAGTATTTACAAGCTCGCCCCGCCGAAGACAAAAACGACAGCAGTGCCAAAGGTTGAGACCCTAGCTAACCTGAGATCGGTTTAAGCAGCCACCATCGCATTTCTCTCAACGTCGCTAATATTAAGGGATGGCTTATTTTTCTTGAGGCAATATGCCACTAAGCCAGCCATTAGATTGAGCATAAAACCGTTC
>Ga0210026_1000168_pt1 | contig 83383 bp, 74 predicted proteins | sample CryGeymeta201509_FD_183977 | JGI IMG/M metagenome (GOLD analysis project Ga0210026, IMG submission 183977) | Groundwater microbial communities from Crystal Geyser aquifers in Utah, USA - Crystal Geyser metaG 2015-09 (SPAdes) (version 2) | ecosystem: Environmental > Aquatic > Deep subsurface >...
TCGACATCACAAAATAATTCGACTAGGTTCTTCATGCCTGTTCCTCTGTTGGTTCCCACTTTCTTGGTCGAAAGATCGGATCTTGGAACAGGCATTTAGTTCAATTTCTTAAACAGGATTGGGGTTAACTATGATCGCCTTCGCCATCAACAGATATTACGCATCCACTTAAACACAAAACAGATCCTAGAATTGAGGCGATAATAATCTTACGCATTGTTTTTCCTTATTTTAATTTACGAAATAGAAGTGATAATTTGATGCATCACCGCGGCTAGTGATGTCAGCAGAAGGGTGCAATACAAGTTTAAGGCCAATTATTTAAGTCTTTGTTTTAAATAACATTTAGCATTTACAAGTTGGATTAACAAACGTAATGTTAGTGGAAAATATAATTTTTTGAGGAGATTGACCAAATCATGTCAAGCACCAGTTATGTGCTAAGTTTGTGCCAACAGCTACAGCAGATGGGGAAAACACCATCCGTGGCTTTACTGCGTCAATATGCCAATAAACCGCTGACTATTCCAGAGGTTGTAAAAGCTTTACAAATATGGAAATCCAGCCCCAAAGCAGCCCTTGAACAAGCTGCGTTCTCCCCCATTGAAAAACCATCTGAAGTATTATCTTTGCAAGAAAGAGTGATGAATCTTGAACAGCAAGTTTTGCTGCTCACCAGCCGTTTGGATGCACTTCAGGCTGCGCAAAGTACGATCAAATCAGGGGATTGAGACTGTTAATAAAACTCGCTAAGTCCTGTGCGATAATCTGTGTCGGCTTTTTACCTAACTGCTCCACCACCACAGCTCCCGTTTGATTCTCCACTGACAGGATGACGTCTTCTTGTTCGGTAAGAGCAAAGAATAGGGTTTCGGGGTGTTGTAAACGACGTTTCATCAGAACATGCCCTACCATATTTTGCTGCAAGCGTTGGGCATCTTCGGCATTCCATACTTGAATTAATTCGATGGGGCCATTGCTGTGCATCGCTTTTAAATGATGACTCCAGTATGTTTGAAAAAACTGACTGACCGATTCATGCAGGTCTAACTCAAGTGCACTTGCCAAGTTTTGCCAATCTTGTGGCTCGTTCTGCACCACGGGTTGCCACCTCACGAGACTACCGGACTCTCTGCGCTCTTGGTAACACTCTGAAGGCCACTGTTCATCGTACTCTATCATCAATGCTGTGTTGTCCCGCTGAACTTTATCCATGAGTTTCGCGACAAAAGACTGCATGGCTTTGGTGGTTTTCTGTTCCATTTTTGTTATCTCTCAATGACAGCACATGGCCTCGCACCTAGAAAAATGTAAGCCCGAGTTATATTCAATTCTGATGTGCGCTAAACTATATAAAAATAAATTCAATCAATGATTTATGCATCAACAACCTGAACAAAATAACGCAAACATTCTGCACAGTCTCACCTTGGGCAAAGCCACAGAATACAGTGAAATCTATAATCCTGAACTCCTGCAAGGGGTACCACGAAGTTTAAACCGTGATGCATTGCAGCTAAGTGCGGACCTCCCCTTTTCTGGGGTTGATCGTTGGAATGCTTACGAATTATCGTGGCTGAACCCAAAGGGCAAACCACAAATTGCCATCCTGCAATGTGAAGTGCCCGCAACATCAAGCCACATCATTGAATCTAAGTCGTTTAAACTGTATCTGAATAGTTTCAATCAAACAAAATTTACCAATCAAGAGCAAGTGCAACAGCACATTCAACAAGACTTATCGCGTTGTGCAAATGCTGACGTTGCCGTGGTGTTGTTTTCCCCTGCAGCTTTTGCTGCTATGCGCATGACAACGCTACAGGGCGACAGTATCGATGATTTGGACATTGAAATTGACCACTATCAACTGCAAGCCGACATTTTATGCAGCAGCGGCAAGCCTATCAGTGAAACCTTGACCAGTGATTTGTTGAAGTCAAACTGCCTCATCACCAACCAACCGGATTGGGGTACGGTATTAGTCCGCTATACTGGCCCCAAAATAGACCGCGAAAGCTTGCTGCGCTACCTGATTTCTTTTCGTCAACACAATGAATTCCATGAGCAATGTGTCGAGCGGATCTTTTGTGACATTTTGCAATACTGCAAACCACAGCAGCTCAGTGTTTATGCCCGTTATACTCGCCGTGGTGGTTTAGATATTAATCCCTTTCGGAGCAATTTCGAAACAATCTACCCAGAATTTAGACTCCCCAGGCAATAGCGTTGTGATACTGAGCCAAAGGGCGAAAACCACCAAATTGTTTGACGAAGTAAGCGAAACCAAATAGAGAATTTAGTCATGCACAGTATTCAGTTAAATCCCATGGGCTCGATGAGTCAACTATCTCAATTTGAGGTGGATTTGCTCAACCAATCAGCCAACAGTGAGTTGTATCAAGTTTTTCGCAATTGCTGTTTAGCCGTCTTGTACAGCGGCGCAGAAATTGACAACTGTGAGAATATATTTGAACCTCACCATGATTTCGATATCAAGTTAATCCGCCGTGAGCGTGGCGTAAAAATTGAACTGATCAACCCACCAGCTAAGGCCTTTGTTGATGGAAAATTAATCAAAGGGGTGCATGAGCACTTATTTTCAGTGCTGCGTGATTTATTGCACATGGGCAGCAAATACGCATCACAAAAAGGCGCGTTAGCCAACGATACATCGTTTATCACCCACTCTGTTTTTGACATGTTACGCCATGCACAAGCCCTCAAAAATACTGGTGAATTAAACATGGTGGTATGTTGGGGCGGCCATTCTATTGGTGAGACCGAATATCAGTATACCAAAGAGGTAGGGTATCAACTGGGCTTGCGCGAACTCAACATTTGCACTGGTTGTGGGCCAGGGGCCATGAAAGGCCCCATGAAAGGCGCCACCATAGGTCATGCTAAACAACGTTACAAAACCAGCCGCTATCTTGGCATCACAGAGCCTAGCATTATTGCTGCTGAGCCGCCCAATGCGATTGTCAATGAACTCGTGATCATGCCAGATATAGAAAAACGTTTAGAGGCGTTTGTTCGCTTATCTCATGCCATCGTGATCTTCCCGGGCGGTGCTGGTACAGCGGAAGAATTACTCTATTTGATTGGCATCATGTTAAATGAACAAAATAAAGGTCAAGTGTTACCCGTTATTTTAACCGGCCCGGCACAAAGCAAGGCGTATTTTGAAGCCTTGGATCAGTTCATCGGCGATACACTGGGCAAAGAAGCACAGAGCCTGTATGAGATCATTGTTGGTGATCCTGCACGTGTAGCCAGTACCATTAAAGAAAAACATCTAGTGCTTCGAGATTACAGAAAGGTAAAAGGTGATTCGTTTGATTTCAATTGGTCGTTAAAAATTGCCCCTGAATTCCAACTACCTTTCACTCCTACACATGAGAGCATGGAAGCCTTAAATTTAAAACTTGACCAACCCAAAGCTGATCTAGCTGCGGCACTGCGTCGAGCATTCTCAGGCATCGTGGCGGGTAACGTTAAAGCCGAAGGTGTAAAGCTTATTCGGGATAAGGGCCCATTTTTGTTGCATGGTGATAAGTCGTTAATGACCATGATGGACACGTTATTAGAGTCATTTGTGGTACAACAACGAATGAAATTACCCGGCAGTGCATACCAACCGTGCTATCGCGTAGTGAAATAAACGGTGACTAACATTTTTTTACGTTTAGCCGCTCTCACTTTTAGCCGTAAATACCTTACAATTCGATGATAAGACACGGTGTTGGAACACAATGAATAATAAGATTGCAGTAAGAATTGGGATGGGTGTTGCGCTATACGTGCTGTTTGTGGCAGCCGTTTTGTTTTTTTATCCCGATAAACCACAAGATATGGATTGGCAAGATCGCGAAGAGTACAACAAGGTGCAAATCGCGAAATTAGAGCTTGGTCAAACCAAATCGGCCATTCTTGAATTATTGGGTAGTCCAGATATCACTGAAGCAAAACGCATTGGAGACTACGAACTTCAAGTGATGTTTTACCGTACCCAGCATCGCCAAGCTGATGGTATTACCACCGAAGATGAGTGCACCCCCTTATTGTTCGAAAACAACCTGCTCATAGAATGGGGAGAAAGTGCTTATCAGCGCTATATCAGCCAATAAGTCACCAGCAGCACTTATCCAAGTTTTATATGCTGCTTTTGTTAATATTCAACAAAACCTCGACCGCCAGATTATCGATGAGCGCTTTGTAGACAAACTAGATGTGGTCGCAAAGCACTTGGTGGTGGTGGCGAAACACCATGCTGATGCGCTTTTTGCCCAACCACACTTGAGTAAACCTCACTTTCCAAACGAGGTGAATTTGCGGTTCAACTTCACCATATTTTGCCTCCTATTTTGTATCCGCAACAAAATGGCTGAGGGAACTGTTGTGCAGTTGCTTAAAGCGGCGATGCTGGTGAGATGGCAAGAAACTCACGTGTCACCTGAGGCTGCGAATGAGCAAACCACCGAAACTCAGCGTGTCATGCAAAACGATTTAGTGGCTAAGTTTGCAGAGCAAGGTGAAGATATTGTGACGAAATTACTCTCATTGCCTAGCAATATCATGAGCCACAGGCTCAATCACTTTAGCCAGGCTACGGCCCAGAGTGATTATCAACAGATATTTGTATTGGCGGGGCAACTTGCTAATTTAACACTGAGTAGTGGCGCGCAAAAAACCTTACATTTCTCTCAAGCCCTGCGCTTGATGTGCCAACACATCCCGACTACTTGGCTCGACATTCTGCGACCACTCATGCACTACCCTGGTATGTTGCCTACCGGGACATGCATTCAAGATAAACAAGGTATAACGTCGATGGTAGTGGCCATCAATGACCATGGAGTATGGGTAAAAACGCTGGCGACGAAAACGAGCACCCCGCACTCATCTGCTGTGGGTTACGTGGCAAGGTCTGAGGTTGTTCGCATCTATGCACCGTTAAAATTAACGCGCTTCGCGCAAATAGATACGTGGTTTGCTGCGCCTCTCGATGCTGATAGTGTGAATGATGAGAGTATGGCTCCGACCCCTATCGCTGCGTGGCCAATACGCTTTGCCATCAATAAACCACCGCCAAGTTTGCTTGATTTTCAACATGAAATGCTGGGAAACAATCCAGACATAAAAAAAATGGCCGCCATTATCACCCGCGAACCGTCTTTTGTGGCGCAAATTCAGCAAGCCGCCAGTCACAATAATCGACTTAAACAACTGGTTGAAACCCCTCTGCATGGTTTATTAGTCAACGGCCTACTGCCTTCAAGTAGGATGCTGTGGCAACACAGTGTATTGTCAAGGCTCAGCCAAGAGTCCTTCCCGCTAAAACATGACCTACTCATGTTTTGTCAGTTGTATTGTTATATTGTTGAGCAATTGAGTGCACCGTTAATGGGAGATGACGCCCAAGACATCAAAATGATGGCACTGTTTCGTATCAGCTCGCTGATGTTAGAACCGACACTTCGTCACGCAATAAGGTGGCACGTGATACCACAACAAACCTACTTGCTTGCTAAGTTACATGGGGGAGCTCTGGCGCCAAACACCAACAATATGGCAGTAAAGTTAGCGAAAGCGTGGCAACAATCGCCCAAGATAATTAACATTTTATTAAGTGTTGAGCGCGATATGGCAAACTTTGCACTCAAAAAAAAAGTCGACACAGAGTGTTGTATTTTAGGTTTGGGTTTAATGCTGGGGCGAGAAGTAATGTTTGCCGAAAAAGCACTTTGTCCCTTGAGCATTGAGTTTGCAAACTATGCGCAAAAACACTTGGGATTAAACCAACTAGAGCGAGCCACTTTAGTCGAAAGATGTCTAGCTAAACTGCCCTTGTCCTGCGATTTAAACTAGGTTCAATTTGCCTTTTTACCTCTACTCGTCTGGAAAAAATTGGCATTAAATGGTATAAAACGCGCCCCAATAAACCACAACGTAATATGTTGTATTTCTATCTCAGGTAATACGACATAACACTGCGTTGTATCTAGATGACTAACATTGACAGGAATACCTATGACTAAGCAACACATCACCGTAATACGCGGCGACGGCATTGGCCCGGATATCATTGACGCAGCGATTCAAGTATTACAGAAAGTCGGGTGTGACTTCGAATACGAATACGCTGATGCAGGCTTAGTTGCCCTAGAAAATCATGGTGAATTATTGCCACAAGCGACCTTAGATTTGATCGCAAAAAACAAAGTAGCGTTGAAAGGCCCGTTAACCACTCCAGTGGGCGAAGGTTTTACCTCAATTAATGTCAGCCTGCGTAAAAAATTCCAGCTGTACGCCAATTTGCGCCCCGTTATTTCATTTAAGGGCACCAAAGCACATTACCAAGACATTGATATTGTTACCATTCGAGAGAATACCGAAGGCATGTATTGTGGCCAAGGTCAGACGGTGAGTGCTGACGGTAGTGTAGCTGAAGCCAAGAGTGTGATTACCCGCGAAGGTTCAGAGCGGATCTTGATGTACGCTTACGAATTGGCACGTCGCGATAACCGTAAAAAAGTAACCGTAGTACATAAAGCCAATATCCTTAAATCAACCTCTGGGCTGTTCTTAAAAGTCGCCCGTGAAGTAGCCCAGCGCTACCCTGATATCGAATCACAAGAAATGATTGTGGATAATGCGTGCATGCAATTGGTGATGAATCCCCACCAGTTTGATGTGATCGTTACCACTAACTTATTTGGTGATATTTTATCTGACTTATGCGCAGGATTGGTGGGTGGTTTAGGCATGGCGCCGGGAGCCAACATTGGTGAAAATTGTGCCATATTTGAAGCCGTACATGGTTCAGCACCAGACATTGCCGGTAAAAACTTGGCGAATCCCACTTCGGTTATTTTGGCGTCCATTCAAATGCTTGAGTACTTAAACATGGGTGAGCAAGCAGACAAAATTCGTCAAGCATTAAAAGATGTGATTGAATCAGGGGACCGCACAACGCGTGATTTAGGTGGTGTGCATGGCACTAGCGATTTCACTCAAGCGGTGTTAGAGCGCTTGTAGAAGCTAAGCTCAAGCGCAAATTTGCTGCGTATTGTTAACAAGGTTTAGCCTAGGCTAAACCTTTTTTTTCGGTTAGTTTTCATTCCCTATCTTTACCAATATTTCTTCTTGGACTACATTGAAATCGATGCATTTGCATCATTAAGGAATCTAATAGAAGGAATTTAATCATGAAACAACACCTCAAAGCGTTACTCCTCGGTACTGTAATTTGTCTTACCATTGCTCCCTCTAGTTTTGCCGATGTCAGTACTGACAAGACCAAGAGTATGCAAATGAAAATGCAGAAAGTGAATGTCAATACAGCGACATTGGAGGAGCTGACCGCGTTACCCGGTGTGGGTGATAAAAAGGCAGCAGCTATTATCGAGTATCGAACTAAATTCGGTAAATTTACGTCGCTTGAGCAGCTTGCTGAGGTAAAGGGTATTGGTAAAAAAATGCTAGAGAAGTTAGCAGGACAAATCAGTATCTAGAGGCAGTAAAGCAGCTCAACAGTGTTGTTGAGCTGCTCTTAGCACATTAAAGCTGTAAGCCTTTTAAAAACGCTTTGAAATCATTGCCAACCTCAGGATGACGCAAGGCGTATTCTACGTTAGCTGTCATATAACCTAACTTACTACCACAATCATGACTGCGGCCTTTCATGTAATAGGCATCTACTTGTTCAGTTTTCATCAAGGTCGAAATAGCATCGGTTAGTTGAACTTCATCGCCGGCTCCAGGTGGCGTGTATTCAAGGATATCCCAAATCTCACCCGACAAGACATAACGACCCACAACGGCTAAATCAGATGGAGCATCAGCCAAATCAGGTTTTTCCACCATTTTATGAATTTTTCCTGATTCGCCAGGTTTAAGACTCATGCCTTCGAGGTCGACGATACCGTATTTGCTCACGTCTTCTTGCGCAACTTGCTCGACCATAATTTGACTAACACGACTGGTGTTGAACTTAGCCACCATATCGGCCAAATTGTCTTTTTTGGGGCTACTGGTGTATTCGTCGATGATGACATCTGGCAAAACGACGGCAAATGGCGCGTCTCCCACCATAGGACGAGCACATAAAACGGCATGACCTAAACCTTTGGCTACACCTTGGCGTACGTGCATGATTGTGACATCTTTTGGACAAATACACTGAACCGCTTCCAGTAACTGACGTTTTACCCGCTTTTCTAAGGTTGCCTCGAGCTCAAAGCTGGTATCAAAGTGATTCTCAATGCTATTTTTACTGGCATGCGTTACCAAGATAATTTCTTTGATCCCAGCATTCACGCACTCGGTTACCACATACTGAATGAGCGGTTTGTCCACCACGGGCAACATTTCTTTTGGAATGGCCTTTGTGGCTGGCAACATTCTTGTTCCCAACCCCGCAACAGGAATAACGGCCTTTTTGACTTGACTCATGCTTAGTGCTCCTTAACTGAAAGTCCACGTCCAATGGCATAATAATGCAAGCCATATTCCATCATTAACTTAGGTTCAAACAAATTACGTCCATCAAAGATTAATGGTGTTTTTAATTTAGCTTTGAGCAAATCAAAATCGGGTGCTCTGAAGGCTTGCCATTCAGTACAAATGACAAGGAAATCCGCCCCTTCTAACGTGGCTTCCTTGGTGCCCATTAACGATAAGTCCGCCCGGCTACCATAAATACGCTGGGTTTCTTCCATGGCTTCAGGGTCAAAGGCTTTAACAGTGGCGCCCGCAGCCCAAAGACGTTCCATCAAGACTCGGCTCGAAGCTTCACGCATGTCGTCTGTATTGGGTTTGAAAGACAAGCCCCACAAAGCCACGGTTTTACCCTGTAAGTCGCCTCCAAAGTGCGCAGAAATATATTCGAAAAGTTTTTCTTTCTGTGCGTAATTGACTGCTTCAACCGCTTCCAACACTTGGGCGGTGTACCCCACGCTTTGGGCGCTTTTCACTAAAGCTTGCACATCTTTGGGGAAACATGAGCCACCGTAGCCACATCCTGGATAAATGAATTGGTAGCCAATGCGAGGATCAGAACCTATGCCTTTGCGCACATTTTCAATATCTGCACCAAACCGTTCAGCTAGGTTGGCCATTTCATTCATGAAACTAATTTTGGTCGCCAACATGCAGTTTGCCGCATATTTAGTTAGCTCTGCACTGCGAATATCCATCACAATGATTTTGTCATGGTTACGATTAAAGGGTGAGTATAACTCTCGCAACTTTTTCTCAGCTTTGGCGCTGTCTGTGCCAAGTATAATGCGGTCTGGACGCATGCAATCATTGACAGCTGCCCCTTCTTTCAGGAATTCGGGATTCGACACCACATCGAAACTGAGATTCTTGTCTAATTTGCCTAAAGTCGCGGTAATTTTTGCTTTAACTTTATCTGCCGTACCTACCGGGACCGTTGATTTATTTATCACGATTTTGTGTTTTTGCATGTGGGTAGCAATGGTTTCTGCAACAGCCAATACATACTTAAGATCTGCTGAGCCATCTTCATCGGGTGGTGTACCCACAGCAATGAATATCACCTCGCCGTGTTCAACACCACGCGCGGCATCTGTGGTAAAGTCCACCCTTCCCGCATCATAATTGGATTTTACCAAGGGAGTTAAACCTGGCTCAAAAATAGGAATATGCCCTTGTTTGAGCTTATCAACCTTAGCCTGATCTACATCAATACATACAACGTCATGCCCAACTTCAGCCATAACGGCAGCTTGCACCAAGCCAACGTAACCAATCCCAAATACTGTTACTTTCACTTACTCGCTCCCAATCTTCAATTCGATTTTTAAATTAGTTCTAAGCTGAAACTTAAACAAAAATGATAACAAAGTAAAACGTTCAGAATGATGACTGTTTTACGACGGTTTGTATTGCTACCAGTGATCTGAAAAAGCGCCTTGTTTTTTGCAAACTCCGTCCCACAATCCACACAGCATATATTTAATTCTGATCAAGCGTTTCTCTTGCAATAACGCATTGGCAAAAAATCGAATGGGTAATACCAATATATTTCGCGCCTTCCAGTACCAAGGTACGTAACCACGTCTGGCTAACAAAAGAACATTCCGGAATTGATAATATAAGCGTATTGGAGAGCCCACTTTATAGGTGATACCCGCAAATTTACTTCGCGAGTCGCCTAAACGATGAACCATTTCTACATTTTCTGCGATAGCTACCATTAAGTTTTTGGTTTTCGCGCGCCAACACCATTCATGATCGACGCCATCGATAAATAAACCTTCCTCTTTATACCCAATCATGTCAATTTCAGCCAAATCAATCATCATCCCCGAAGAAATTATTTGAGTAACACACACCAACTCTTCATAAACGGCAATTTCACGTTGTACACGAGGCTTGACTGATTTTTCAGAAAATGAACAAATAATTCTTGGACCAATAGCGACCAAGGGTCTTTTTTCAACTTTGGAAGCAACCAATAAGCTGGAAATGCGAAACACAAAATCATTGTCAATGTGACTATCCTGATCCAGCAATAAACCATAGTCACATCCAGCGCTTTTTAGATCTCTAAGACCAATATTCTGTGCTGCGGCAATGCCTATATTGTTGGGAAAGTGATGATAATGAATATTCGCTTTGGGGAGCTGGAAATGATAGGGCACCCGAGTGTTGTCAATGACAGAAACTACATCAACCTGAGCGCAAACACTTGAGATCAGCTTTTCAGCTACCTCTAAGTCTGGTTCATAAAGAACTATTGTGGCGCCAATCAATCGTGTTTTACCCATTTATTTAAAAGATAACGATCAAGCTTGTAAGCAAACTTGACAAGTTGAGAAGGCATAAGTCGTAATATCATCACTGAGCAAGCATAAACCACGTTTCCTGTGGTGTATTGGTCTATTTTCTGCATTGTATAAAATCTGGCCTTAAACTCATTAAAAGACTTACCCAACCCTCTTCTTTTGTAAAAATTGTTAACACGCCTGAACTGCAAAAGTTGTTGCGGTAAGTTGGCAAATTTGTACCCCGCTGCACTTAAATCCGCCCAAAAAAAGTAATCCTGAGTGTTCTTAAGATATTCCTTATACCGCCAACCATCTTTAAAAATTTGATAACGAAGACCCACAGTAGGATGGTTTACCGCACAACGTTTGGGCAAGATACGCAGTATTTCGCCATGTGAGGTTGGTAGCGACCGTTTTCCAACCTTGTCTCCTTGCTCATTAATTTCAGTTAACGCTGATCCCAGAATTGAGACTTCAGGGTGAGCTTCAAAAAATGCAACTTGAGTCTTAAATCTATCAGACAAAGAGATATCGTCCGCGTCCATTCTGAAAAAGTATGAAGCGTTTACATTCAAGGTCAGCTCTATTACGAGGTTCATCGCACAACTCAGCCCCAAGTTTTGCTTATTTTGGACTAATCGAATCCTAGAATCACTTTTCTGACTGTCCATCAGAAGAGTTAAAACATCGTCAGATACCCTGCCATCTATGACAATTACAAAAACAAAATCAGTATAACTCTGAGCCAAGATGCTTTGAATTGCTTTTGAGATCCATTCCATCCTATCTTGGTGATACACCGCCATTCCAACCACTGCAGCGACAGAAATATCAGCTAGAGAACAATCTATTAGGAAATAATTTTTGGACAAAAGAACTCAACCTATGGCGCATAGAAATCGAAAAAGGCGCGAAAGTATAACAGGATCCACTTTTTGTAACATGAAAGAATAGCAACAAATCGTCTAGAACAATCTACGAGCTGATACTACTGCATAGATGAATGGCGTTGGAGGAACAGCTTATAAGCAGACTTCACATCATCGAGGTGAACATTTTTTAGTACTTTTTTTAAAGTATTCGCTTCGCTATATGGCGCAGTTTCGATCAATTTAGTCACATCGTGTCGTTTTTTTCTGATATACGCTTGCGCCACTTCAACATCGTGAGCCAAATTATAAGCTGCAATAAAATCATATTTTTTAGACTCGTATGTGGCAAGATCTTCCTCTAGCAGTTGGACCTCGATATTATATTTCTCGAGTTCATACCCATTTCGATTATTTTTGAACAATCCGATATCTTTTCGATTCTGAATAGGCCTACCTCGTGCCAACATCGCAACATATTCAATTTCGCTTCTATACATGCGGTGTAAAATAAAAAAATCTGCAAGTACAAAAGGTCTTTTTAAATCTGGAACTTTGGAAAAATCTTCCTTTAAAGGTGTGTATTTCTTACCATCAGCAAGAATATAGTTTAAATTTTCGTCAAAGACTCCATGGGGATTAATTTTTTCAAAATTAATGTCAGTTTTAACAAGAGACTTTATTTGTCTTGAATACAAACCCTTAATCTGCTTTGCAAATGGATTAGAAAACGGGGTAGATTCATTGGTTTTATTCAGCCATTGAAAACAATACACGTCCGCACTTAAACTAACTATAAAGTTTTTGATACTGACAGAGAAGTCACGAGTCATCCAAAACTCATCAATATCCAGAAACATAACGTGAGAGAAACCGTTGATTTTTGCTTTTTTAAAAGCATGCTTATATATATCAATTTGAGGCGAAACTTTTCCGCCTTCAAAAAAAACGTCCCCATCCAAAAAATTTACAGTTTTATTACTTGCAAACTTGTTAGCAAGGTCATGTGTATTGTCACTAGTATTATTTACATATATATCTATTTCATCGAAGCCCATGTAGATATGATGAAAAATCCAATCTACTAAGTAAGCAGCCTCATCTTTTGCAATTGCAACTAACTTTACTTTTAAATCAGTGTTGCAATTATTTTTTTTCTTGAATAATTTAGAGAATAAACGTTTCATTCAAAGTCTCACTACTTCATCGTTATTTAACACTGTAAAATCTTCAAATTTTAACGTTAGATTTACATTATATGCAGGATCATTCTTAATTATGTCTTTCCATACATTTTGAATATAACAAACTTCAGCGTTGAACCTTAGTTGCTTTTCAATAGTATTATCCTCACCCCTTGAAATTGACTCATGATGATATAAAACAGCATCAGCGCAGTATAAATTTCGCTTTCCAAGGCTTAATACTTTAAGGCATAAATCAACATCGTTGAAAGCAACGGTCAAATCCTCTGCGTTAAAACCTCCAACCTTTAGAAAGTCTATTTTTTTTACTAACATACAAGCAGCCGTCACGGCACTAAAGTTGTTAGTAGCCACAATTCGCTTCAAATATCCTGGACTGTTTCGAGAAAAATATTTATGAGCATGGCCAGCACCACCACCATATCCCATAACAACACCAGCATGTTGAATTAGTCCATTTGGATACAGTAACTTTGCACCAACACAGCCAATATCTTTACGACAGACGTTTGAAACCAGTATTTCTAACCACGCAGGTTCAATTACTTCAATATCATTATTAATAAACCCTATAATTTGTCCCTTAGCAAAGTTCACAGCATAGTTATTGATAGCAGAATAGTTGAATGGGAAAGGGTATTTTAGTAACTTAATCTTGCCTGAATTTGATAATTCTTCAAAATATTGGAGTGAATCTATATCATCTGAGTTATTATCGACTAAGATAATTTCATAGTTTTTGTAAGTTGTCTTAGTAAGAATAGAATTGATTAATGTCTCAACTAAATGTTTAGCATTCTTAGTGGGGACAATTAAACTAACCAATGGTTCGTCTTTGATATGCCATGTATATTTAAAAATATTAAAAGTGTCGTCATATTCAACCACAGCAACTTTTGACACCAAAGAATGCAATGTTGAACTTAATGCTTTCGATTGTTTTGAGGCATCGTCATAGTATTTATGAACTGAAATTTGGCTTATGTGGTCAACAAGCAAACAGTCATTTAATAAATATTGTTCTGAAATCCAGTCTGCTGCCATGGAAAAATCAACCACACAATTAAATGACTTTAAAAAATCTTGACTTGATTTAACTAAAAACCCTGTACAGATGTAACGAGTAGACATTTGCAAATCAGGGTTCCAATCCGGAAAAAACAAAGGATTTTCTCTTACACCAAAGATATTCAAAGTATCTACATCAGAATAGATTATATTCGCAGAAAAGGATTCATGATCAGAAAAAATCCTAAATACATTTTCATTAAGGCTATCACCGCAGCGAATGAAAAATAAAGCCTTGTTGATATTTAAAGCATTCTTGACAATTAACTCTGGGCTAATAACAGAAAGAGTTGTGTAGACGCTTCCTGATTTTTGAATAAAATCCTGAACTTCTTTTACAAGCCCATCATTACATAAAATATAGGTATGACTTTCTCTTCTATTGTTGATTTTGACGATACTTTTAAGTGTTAAAGACAGGGCTTTTTCATCAAAATTTTCAATACATACTAATATATCAAAAATATCTCCATCTTCTTTCCATTTACTACTCTGGTTTCCGTCGATCTCCGCTAGGTATTGATGATATCGCTTCGTTTGTTGCGAAACGGATACAACTTCTCGAATTAGATTATTTTTTATTAATAAACGTCGGTAAAATCCCGTGAGTTTAGGTACTCTTTTAAGCATATCTCTGATTGAGCGAGGAAAAAGCCCAACAGTTATTTTCGTAATTCTCAAGATTGGTCTGATAAACAAAAAAACCTCTGTGGTCTATTTAATGATGTTTAACTGAATTAAAGAATGATGTTTTAGCGTTAGTCATTTGGTAAATAATTGTCGTATCTTCTTTGGAATGGTACTTCTATCTCTTCGTCTTCATTTGGTCTCAACATTTTTTCTGACCATTCTTCAAAATAAACCCGTAACTGATTAGCTATTTCGGGGTACAGATAAATTAAATTATCTTTTTCATGTCGATCACTAGACACATCAAATAAGTATTCGCGGGCAAGACCTGCTTTCAAATATTTCCACCGTCCCAACCGAACTGCCTGTTGTTTGTAAAACCGCCAGAACAAGGGTCTTGCATTAAGATTGTCGTACTCTCCAGAGATTGCAGGCATCAAGTCTAGTCCATCAAGCTCTTCAAGTGCTTTTTCTCCAGCTAATTTTAGACTTGTATAAGCAGCATCAAGTGTTGATACAGGTGCTCGAACAACCTTACCTTTGTCAATGTGTCCGGGGTAGCTCATAATAAACGGCACTCTAATCCCCCCTTCTGTTAGCATTCCTTTCTCTCCGATAAAAGGTACATTTAATGAGCCATCCCATGTGCCATATTGTGTAATCGGTTCATCCTCCATGTCGTCACCGAGCGGCGCTCCGTTATCACTTATAACGTATATTATTGTGTTGTTTACCAGTTGATATTTTTCCAACTGACTAACGACATCCCCTACTCCATCGTCTATCGCCGCTAACATGGCAAGGGCATACCTTCTTCGCGTTGGCATATCCTCAGAAAAACGAGATAAATATTTCTCCGTCGCTTCCAAGGGCACATGTGGACCATAATGTGCAACATGTAAATAAAACGGTGATTGCCAATTTCTGTGAATAAATGCAGTAGCCGCGTCACTAACGACATCTAATCGGTAAGCATTATTTGTTACATAAGATCCTTTTTTACTGCGCCCCTGCTGATCAAAAGTTGTCCAATATTGTCCGCTAAAACCAAAATATGTATCATCATAGCCTTTTGAGTCAGGAAAAAATTGTTTTCGAACCGCGAGCGGCACATCGCTTCTTTTGAAAGGAACACTGTCTGGGTAATTTGCCGCACCCCACTCAATAGAATTATTGTCAATGTCCAAATGCCATTTTCCAACTAAGCCCGTCTTGTAGCCTAAGTTTTTAAAACGATTACCCAATGTCTTAGTTTCCAAAGGAAGTGGTGTAAATTTATTTTCATCTACTCCAAATCGTTGCTGGTATTGACCGGTCACCATTGCTGCTCTCGATGGCGTGCATTGCGGAGAAGTAACATATCCGTCAGTAAATAAGACACCATTTTTAGCTAAGTTATCAATATTGGGGGTTTTGATGTCTTCAACCTGTCCTTGCACGCCTAAGTCTGCATATCCCTGATCATCCGTAAATATAATAATGACGTTGGGAGGTTGACTAGCCCGACTGGCAACGTGTTGAATATGTTCAATAGTTTCAAAAATTGGCGCTGTTGGCAGGAGTTCCCTCAGTTTAAGGGGGAAGTAATGTGAACTTATTTTCTGAGTTTGTGAAGACTGGATATAGTAAGTTTGTGTCGACACTCTTCGAATTGCCAGATCAGCTTTTCCATCACCATCGTAGTCTGCTGGTATAGGTATGTCTTGAGAAAAAGTACCGAATTTCACCCGTTGAATTCCATCTAATTCAACTGAATTATAATTGGTATTGCTTGAGTTTCGAATGTACCAAGTACCATTTGATGGTCGTCTAACAGCAATATCATCTATCCCATCCCCGTCATAATCAGCGGGAACGGGTATGTCATTGCTTTCAAGGCCAAAGCGAATACGTTGAATTCCATCTCTTTTAGCGGAGTTAAAGTTTGTTTTACTGGAATTTCGTATATACCAGTAGCCAGTGGATGGTCGCCATACCGCAATATCCGTTATGCCGTCGCCGTCATAGTCTGCGGGAACGGGAATGTCCTCAAGATTTAAACCAAAACGAATACGCTGAATGCCATCATTTCGAACCGAGCCGAAATTTGTCTTACTTGAATTTCTTATATACCAAGTAGCGTCTGACGCTCGACGAACAGCAACATCGGTTTTACCGTCGCCATCATAGTCGCCCGGTACGGGGATATCATCGATTTTTAATCCGAAACGAATAGTTTGTGTGGTAGTCCATTCGTCTTTATTTACACTTGAGCGCAGAATATACCATGTTGAATTTTCTGGTCGGCGAATTGCAATGTCAGTAATACCATCTCCATCGTAATCACCAGGAACAGGAATATCTCCTTCTTGCATCCCAAAGCGGAATACATTTATATTGTCTGAGGCATCTACCACATACCAGTTGCCACTTTGAGGCTCCCTAATAACTAGATCTGCTTGCCCATCACCGTCAAAATCATTCTTGATGGCAGGATTGCCAATACTTTTAGTTACGGCAACGCATGGCGTAGTCAACAATCCAAACAGCAAAAGAATAAGCCCAACAAAAAAGATGTTTTTTTTACCTGACATTTTTTGTACCCACATTTTGGTGAATCCTGCAAATTTTAGCTAATGTGCATTTACAAAAAGTTGGCACTAATTGTTATTGCTGCATCTTTGGTTGTTTGTCGCTCAATCAATCCTTGTTGCATTTTAATATGTGCTTTTCTTTTTTGCTCATCCTGCAGGTAAGTCTGGATAATTGTTTTAAGAGGATGTTTTTCACTAAAACAGATGCCTTTGTATGTCTGGATCGCGTCAATATTATAATCACTCACCACAAAAGCACCGGACATGACAAAATCGATATACTTGTGACTGACAGCACCCATTTCGTTCATTGATGCATGGTGGTCTATCAAACATATCTTGCTTCCTCTGGCTAATTTTGGAATATCTTCATAAGGTATCTGGCGTGCTACCCAGTACTTCTCAAGATTTATATTATTTGCATAATTGTCCCAACCAGGGCCATATAAATTGAGTTTTAAGTTCATCTCGTCCAACAACGGCAATAAAGCATCAAGTGCAGGTCTTACTCTAGGTACGCCCATGAATGAAATATCGCAACTGTAGCGGGGCATTGTTGATTGAGCAGGACTTAGTGAAGAAAACGGTGGTATCACATCAATAGCACTTGCAGAAATAAAAGGCGCATTAAGTTGAGGTAAATTTTGCTTAGCTAAAAATTGTTTAATTCCCTCACTACATACAAACACTTTATTGAATTGACTAATAGAATGCAGTTTCTCTGCATGGCAGTAAATCAACGCAATATTATTCGCTTTATCATCGAACTCCCCGACTTCCGGGTAAAATTGTCGCTGCGGACCACCAAGAAAATAGATTCGATTAACTGCTCCTGGTCTGTAGGTATAACCTAGGGCACACAGCTCATGTTTTAAATTAAGATAAAGCCGGTAGTCATACCAAAGTTGATTTTTGTGTGGTGAAGCAATACAAAAGGTTTTCAAGTGTTAGTTCTCTGGTTTCTCGGCGGCGATAGCATACAGTTTATTTGCGACCTGAGGATTATGTGATTTGACTGTAGATGCTAACTCCAATAATTGATTTTTGGACGCTGCTAAAAATGCAGTTGAGCCAACTACCGTGTCGAAAACTTTTTGTTTTAATGCTTCAGGACAACCAACAAACAACTCAATGACCTGACTTAAATAACTAAACGGCATATCGAGAATTGAATTTAAAGAGGACTTAGCTCTCTCATAAACAAACTGTTGCGCTTCTTGCATTAAAGTCTGCAGATTTTCCTCCTGCAAAAAAGCCTGCCGTGACAGGTCATATTTGTCAAAATTGGATTCATCCATTACATAATTAACATGTGTACCCAATGCTTTATTAAAACCTTTTCTGTTCAATTTTAGCGGTAAACTGTCTGAGGGGCGACCACGAGAAAGCAAAGAAACATATTCCACAGGGGAGCGGAACATTCGATGAACTATCATAGCTGAGCGGAGTTTTATTAATTCGCTATGCAGGCACTCGCGGTTTGACGGTTCAGCAAAAAATTTGTCGCCGTCCACCAACGTATGACTGCAATTCTTACCAAATGCCCCATGCAATCCAACCTCTTGAATGTCACAACTGGTGCGAATGACACTTTTTACCAAAGGGCTCAGTTGACCAACAACGTGTTGTGAAATTGGTTTGAAAGACTCCTGTCCTCCATGCTCGTTGATCCAGCCGAATGATAAAACGTCCGCATTTGCATTCTGTTTCAAGCAGTCTTGAATACTTGTCTGTGCATTCTGCGGCATCCAAAATTCATCAATATCAATAAACATCACATAGTCATACTCTGCTTTGGTCTTTTCTTGTTCTAGAGCCTGAGCATAAACTATAAATTGAAGGTAGTTTGACGCACCTGTGGGGCATCTATCTATCCAGTCCGCCGAGAAATAATTCAGCTGGCTATTGTGTTTTTTGAGATACGCCAAAATGTTACGGCTATTGTCACGTGTTCGATTGATGTATATATCAATGGCATCAAAGCCAAAATACAAGTGATGGTGCACCCAATCTGGAATATATGCGCCTTCATCCTTAGCGATAGCTACCAGCTTCACCTTAAATGCATTATTTTTTGATTCTTTCGGTGTCTCTGTCATGTGTTGTATCGGCTTGCTTTGAGTAAACATCGCTCAATGATCAATTTGAATAGTATGGTCATGAAGATACTGGACTAATGTGCGTCGCTAGCCTTGCGTAATACTCCGCCAATCTAGCCTTTATCAAAGGACCTTTTGGACGAATTTTCAATGCTTTCTCTAATATTTCAATCGCTTCGTTTATATCCTGTTTTTCTGCATCTCTAGCCAAGTCACGCATCAAAGGAATGTTTTGTGGATCTAAGCTTAAAACTCTCTCTCTGTGCTTTCGAAATTTTTCGACTACTTCTGGCACATCCACACGACAAAATATTTTCATCATGTCTTTATAATGACTAGCGATATCCTGGTCCATGTTTTCAATTGATGCCACGTATCGCGCCTTCACAAAATTCCGAGCTTTCCGCAACTCCCCCTTGATAGATAGATTTTGCAAAAATTTTGCAAACGCAAAAGAGTAGTCACTATAGATGTGGTGAGGTAACTGAACACACACTGTTTGCAGGGTTCTTTTGGCTAATCCTGTGCGGTTATTCTTATAATTAAATTCATTCCCTGGTCGCCCTCGATAGAGCAGAGAAATATACTCTAGTTGCGAGCGATGTGCGCGGTGGTAAATAAAAGCATGTTTCAATGAATTGAGCCTAGCATCGAGAGCCTGCACAGGTCTGTTGCGGCACAAAAATGACTCACCGTTTACCAATTTGGGTAATACACCATCCTTCAAAAGGGGTAAATGATGTCTGAATTCAATCAGATCGACATTGACTGGCAGCATCGTTTTACCTAATGGGGACAAGTTACCCTCAATATAGACAGGTAGGTCACTGAATGGGGGCAAATTTCCAAAATCATTCACCCATTCGAAAAAGACTGGACCAACATCCGACAGTGATAATATGAAGGCTTGGATAGTGGTTGAGAAATTCTGCGGTATCCAGAACTCATCTATATCCAAAAATAATATGTGCGAATAAAGCCCTTGCTCTTTGATTTCAGAAAGGGCCTTGGCATAAACAATGAATTGAATTTGATTTTTAGCTTCTTTCGGGCACCAGTCAATCCAGTCAGCACTTTGCCAAGTCACATTAGGAAACTTAGCGTTAATAGTTGACAGCACCTCTACTGAATTGTCTGTGCATCTATTAATATAAATTTCGATTGCATCAAAACCAAAATGCAGATGATGATGAATCCATTCTGGTAGGTATGCTGCTTCATCCTTCGCTATTGCGACAATTTTAACTTTTGGTACTGATTGCATATGTATCACTAATTACACTGGCAAAAATGTAGTCAAATGCTGGGTAATGTTAGCAAGATACTTTTGTGCTTCAGGGTTTAGCATCCAATCTGAGCTCGCCAGTTCTATCGTTCTAACGTCGTTGGCTATTTGATAGTTTTGAATAACATTGGCAAATTGTGTCACCATTATTTTTTCACAGCGATGGTCGATGAAATAATTACCTACATTGATTTTTTCCAAGTCTGCTTTGATGACATTTCGTAACTCAGTCAAACCATGATTGAGTAACGCTGATTCTTCCTGCACAAACTTAGTTCTGACCCATGAACCTGTTTTCTGATGGTTTTTCGCAAATATAAAGTTGAGCGCGCGGATAATTTCAATATCAACAACCGGCATCGATTTATTAACCGCGTTGACATTGTCGTTAGCAATAACAAAAGACGGATACCACGTAATATTGACCGCCTGCAAAAAGTCCTTTACCAATGAGTCACGGCTGTCGGCACTATCGTAGTCAATGATGATCAAATTATCCTCACCAAACACGCTTTGAAACATCGCTAACTTCAAATCTGCGGAGAGCATTTGGCTTTGTCCGGGCCGAGCTAAATGATTATGGAAATAATGATAAAACGTTTCTGTGCCACCGTGTTTAATCACTTCTTGCCAGATTGAATACATTTTGTAACCAGCTCGGCGCCAAGCATAAATAACCACAATATTTTTGTTGTCTATCACATCACGTAAATACTCAAAATCTGCTTTATTCAAAGAGATAAAATCTTCACTGGAAAACAATATATTTTGCGTAGATTGATTAATGAATTGAACATCTTCGTCGCTTAGTGCTCTGTCAACAATTTTCTGTCGAAGCTCATGGTGCCCAAAGATCTTGATATAGTTTGAAGGATAGACCAAACCCTGCTCTGCTAACGCAGGAGTATTGTCCAACATAAACTTCTGAAGAAGTGTTGTCCCTGTTTTGTGGGGACCAACATGTAAGTATAAAGTTTTCATGTCCTGCCTAAATAGAGTTTGTACTCGACCAATTTTTTCGATTCCAAGACTTTTTAATCACCTAATAGTGGATAGCGTCCCAGGTTACTTACCAGCGGCCCCCACTTTAAGGTATGCGATTCATCAAGGCATTTTTCTTTTGTAAGCACGGCTGCAAAACCCGAGGCTTGCCATTTTTCTAATGGATGTAAGATATGCACGTTTGTTAACCCATAATCACCGCATAGTTGTGCATCAGAGCGCACGTTATCACCCACATGCACAAAACTTTTGCCACTTTCTTTCACAAGCTCTGCAATATACTGCCACATGGTACCAGTATCTTTGCGTTTACCTAACTCACTGGAAACATAAAGACGGTGTGGCATAACAAGTCCCGCTTTTTTAAGTACAGCTTCCACCTGTTGTCGGGTGTAATAAATATCCGTCACAAACCAGATTTCTCGACCGATTTCGTGCAAGCGATGGACAAGCTGAACCATTTCATCTTTCTCAACGATTTGCTCGAGATCTAAGTCGAACTCCATGTGCATCCAACTATTAACCTGCTCTTGATCGGCATCCAAAACTTTTGCCATTTCAGCATAGACTTCCGAAATACTCACATCACCTTGGAAATTTTTTAGCTGACGCAGTTGAAATTCGAGATCATTGCGCATTTTTACAAACGATTCTGCGGTCCCAAAAAGTCCAGCGTCACTCAGTATCTTGCCCAATTTGAGTTTTGCATATTCTGGCTGACAATATTGCCGACGTACCACCGTATCAAACACGTCAAAAGAAACAACATGATGATTTCTTAGGTCGTTAAATAAAACCTCTGAGGTTTTAACATAGGGTGCAAAGATATAGCTTTTGTCCTTGGTGAATTGACCTGTTGGCGGATAATAAAAGAACTGCTCATAGCCATTTTTTTCAGCCAACAACCCTACCGAACGTTCTAGGGCATGTAACCATGAGCCATCGTTGGGTAACGGCTCCGCCGGAAAGTCCTCATAGTCGAAATCACTTTCCAATAGCTGTTTTATCGCTGCAGGTCTAGCCCAAAACATGCCCCCCACCGGATAATTGATAAAATTCTCTTTACACTCGATGCCCCAATCATGTTCAAAACCTTGAGCAAATGGTTTGTTGCATGTCCAATGGTTCACCCACGCTGGCATCATCCAAAATGACGTTGGATAATACATGCCAAGTTGTGGTTGGTTCTGAAACAAACGTAATAGACAAGCAACTACATGACGATCTTTGAATAAGTACTGATTGAGATAATCAAACCACTGGGTTTGTTCGCGCCCCGAATATAACGATTTTTTCGAATGTAGATGGCACATCAAATCGTAATTCAGTAGATCTTTAGCAAATTCCACCAACATAGGCCCAAAATTCCTGCCCCTGTTCGGTGCAACCGCTGTCTTTAAGAACTTAACCTGAGGAATTTCAGAAAAAGTCTGTTCTACTTGGCTCTGTATATCTGCGTGACTAACTGACACAAAAACATCGATTTGACAGGGAAAGTGACGGAGACAATCGGCAAATTTTTCAACAAAATCAGGGTAAAAAATATGCAAACAGATGGCAATTTTCTGGTTTTGCCACGCGGGATCGTCCACAGCCACAATGGCTTTTTTGGGATGCCATTTGATTTGCGCTGGCGCTGCTCGACGCCCCTCTTGTTTGCCATGGAAAATGTAATGCAATAACGGCGACTGATCTGCATGATAGATATCAATGTTGCAGCGATGATAATACTCGGTGTCAAATGCCGAGGAAGGATTAGCATTACTATATTTTGACTTTTCAACATAGTCTTGAAAAGCCAAAATGGGATGCTCAAACTTACCATAACGAGCTTCATACCACTCTGTATTAAACAAGCCTGAGGCGATGGCGGAGGTATAAGCGGTCCTTATATCCTCATTCACTTCAGCCAATAAATTATGCTCTCGCTCAGATAAAACGGTGGCCTTTGACTTAGTAAAAAATACTTTGCCTAACTTGTTTATGATTCTGCGTGAAAAATTTACCATAACTACTACAACCTGAATAAACGTAGGGGGTCAACATTGCCATTCCCAGAAATAGCATCATCAACATCAAACAAGGCCCATGTGCTGCGCGGAAGCATGTGTCGCTGCGTTACATACCGTTCATTCAACATTTCTATTTCAGCTATACTAAACCGAATATTATGCCTAAAGAAGTGACAACAGGCTTCAATCGCGCCCTCAAATATTGCTTGCAGTTCATGCAAATGATGTTGGGAATAAGCCTTTTTACCAAATGAAAAATTGAATTTTCGTGTGTTGAGTGAGGAGGTTTTAGCAATGTCTAAAAACTGACCTTGAGGAGAGGTCAATAGTGCTTCTAAAAATAGTGAGCGATCCAACATCGTATAACCATCGCCCATCTTCACGCCGTCTTTAAACACAGCATGCATGTGTGCGGTATTTTCATCAATGTTGTAATCACCCTGCTTAGAAGTGATGAAATACACCGCAGAGGTATCTACCTTGAGTAACTTTGTGATCAGTTTCTGGATAGTCCCCGAATAGCCAACATCAGCAAAAATCACTGACTTGTCTTCAGTCAAACCAATACTTCGCAAATAATCAATGTAATTCCGTTTAGTTTGCTTGACGATCTTATTAAGCTGTTGACGTTTTCGATAAAAATGCGCTTCCAGTGCCTCTTGTTCTTCAGGCAGGTACCAATGCATCGACAGGTCATCGTCTTCAAACACCTCATGGATCTGAGCTAAGGAAAGGCCAAATCTTGAAACAAGTAGCTGTTCTAAACTGCCTGAAAACTTGTGTGTCAGGCTCCATTGCCACGTTGATGGATCAGCAACACAGATCCGAAAAAGAAAACTGCGTGAAGAGAGCACATACGCGGACGGGTAGTTAGGTATCAAATTTTCAGCAACAAGCGTTTGGAAAATGCGATTTAACAGATATCCTTCTCTCGCTAAGAAGCCAATAAATGGCTGGGGCAATTGCGCACACTGAGTCAGTAGAGATTGGAAGTACTCACTGCAAATGGGTCCCAAAAAATTGTATCCAAACTCACGCAAAGAAGTGTTTTTACTCACTACAACTTAGCTCCCTATTATTGACTGTTATTTAATGATGTTTACATCGTCCTCAACAGGCCAACGCAATAATTTTAAGGCCGCGGAATATAGCATGGATAAACCAAAAAAACCTCGTAAAAACTCGTCGCAGCGGATGGTTTAAGTGATGGATTTATAGCGAATCTAAGACACGGTACAAGGTTTGCCTCTCAACTTGCGGTTTATATTCCCGCGCTCTTTTAACGCCGGCCCTCTTATGCAAAAAATACGTCCATGTTTGCATGGCAGAAGTCGCTGCTTCAATAGCATGCAGACAACTGTCAGCACTCAGCTCACACATCGTAATATTGGCGCCGGGTGAACTGTATTCTCGACTGGCAATACAATCTGGTATGACCGCCCAGCCTGATAGTTGCATGGCTTCGATGCCAGGCAAGTAGAATCCCTCAGTCTTATTAGGTAAGGCCAACGTTACTTTTGCTGCGGCCATGGCTTGATAAACCATAGACCGCTCTGTAGGTTCATCATGTATTACAACGTGGTATCCCCGTTGTTGCAAAACAGTAGTAATTTGTTTACCAAGAGACGGTTGTTTTGTCGCCAAAACATAGACATCGATATCTCGATGCAATTTTATATTGGGAATTTCATGCCCCATCTTAATCACATAACAAGGGCCATTAGCATAGGGAATAATGGCATCATATACCGCTTGTGACACACATAAACGCACGGCTTTAAACTGTAAAAATTGAAACAGTGGATGGCGCTTATCGCCATGTCTTACATGCTGAATAAGATTGACTTTTGTCTGCTTCTCATCGTAAAACGGCAAATAGTTTTTCCAATCCATACCTGCAAGAAAAACAATATCAGCGTCTTGTGGAGCATACGATTGTTGATAGGTAATGCCGGGAATGTCACTGAATAAATTGGCATTGACCTTTGAACTGCTTTCACACCACAGGCTGACATCCAATTGACCGTAAGCCATACAGTGGTCGAGATAATCTCTGACCTTTTGATGGCCGCCCGAGTACTGATTATACTGTCGATGAAAAGCGATCTTTTTTTTGTTTTTTCTATAATTCAGCATACAAACCGTACTTTGCGCCAACTAACAATTAACTATTGTTGATGACAGAGTCAGTGAAACAGATTACTTTGTAGCACATGATAATGCTCAAAAATACTCTAACAAATTGATAAATCTACATATTATCGGTGTGCAGAAAGCGGGCACAACTGCATTAGCCTATTTTCTTAACCAGCATCCAGACATCTATGTTGTGGAAGGCAAAGAGGCCCATGCTTTTGATCACCCCGCATTAAAAAATCGCCCTAACAAACTGTTATTTATTCGCCAACACTTCAACAAAAAACTAGCCAAGTACAACGGTCAAAAAATAGTGTGTGATGCCACGCCCATCACCTTGTTTAATCCAATCTACTTACAAAATTGCTATCAATATAATCCCCACGCAAAGTTTATTGTTGTATTACGCGATCCCATTCAACGGGCTGTGTCGCATTTTCAAATGTCTAAAAACAACGTTGAAGAAGACCAATGCATGTTATTGGCCTTCATCCTAGAAAAACGCAGAATGCTCAAACTAACAGAAGGCCCTTATTTTCCATTTAATTCGGTATACAGAACCCAGACTTACCTTGAGCGAGGGTGTTACTCAAAGCAACTAGACAACCTGTTTAGTACCGTGCCTGCGGGGCAAATATTGGTGCTTGAACATCATGATTTATTGCAAAACCACCAAGAAACGTTGCAAGGTGTCTTCCAATTTTTGCAGGTCGATGGTTTCGATATACACGCTTCAACCATTTTCCCCACAGATAAACGACACCAACATTGGACCGATCCTTTAGCGATACTCTATGCAAAACTGTACTTTCTGCTTCGTGGTGAGACATGGAACACGTGGCGAAAAATCATCGCACGGCATGTTGATGCAGCCTCAGATTAAACGATTTACCTTAATGGCGTAGCCCATTTTATCAACGTAAGCAGCGGCTAATTTTGGCCAAACACCTGAGGTGAAAGATATCTTGTTCTGGGAAAATACAGGCTCAAGTAAACCGGGTCTTATCCAACATAATCCACCTTCGGGATACAGTATCAACGGGTTCGGTAGCTCGTCTAAAAGCGCTTCGACCTCAGGTTTATCTTGCAACCACCCTATTCTATCAAGTTTGGCTGGATGATAGGGCGCGCAAAGAATGGCAAGTTTGGCATCTTGTGCGAAAGCACGTATAGCATGATTAATAATATCTGCCGATCCAAGTAAACTATACAGCTGTTGCAACAATAAATTAACCGGTTTGGCTTCATCTTCCTGTGGTGCAGACCTCAACATACAGACCACATCAAACTGACTTAGATGCTGATACAAAACGCTGAGGTCTACGGATGAACCTTCCGATCTAGGACTTTGTATCACCACTAATCTATTCTTAAATTGGTCGGCGATTTGTGTCAGTTGACTCTCCCTCTGCACATCTACTCCACTCACCAATATTTGATACGTGTGTGGTAACAAACGTGTGTAGTCAATTAGCTGTGATAATTGATGCATACTGTCGATATGCCAATGCACCGCAATGTTCAGCGTTGCGTCGATTGCCTTGGCGGTGGAGATAATACGCATGGGGTAAGTATCTGGCAGAGTTAACACTGAGTGTAAAACTGATTTTGGCCAAATTTTGCTCCAATGCTGCACAATCTTACTGGCCAAACAGGTTGCCGCTGGGGGGCTAAGTTGCATAAGACCATGGCGCAACCAAGCCTTGTTATCACGCATCATAAACGCATAGCGCATATTATAGTCATCGAGTTTTTCACCCGCTTTTTCGTCGTAACGAAGTAAGGCCACTACTTCCTCATACGATTCAACGGCTGGCATCACATATTCGGCTGGTATTGTTTGTTTTTTGTTACCTGAAGACGCCACGTCTTTGTATTGATTCGCCGCCATGAAACGCTCTATACGTAAGGCACATTTTTTCACCATCGCTGCATTAGGCTGAAGATGCTGAGCTTGAGCTATGAAGCGCAATGATTCAGTTACATGATTCAGTGCAAGGTTGACATCGGCAAGTCTGACTAACAACGGCACTGCATCAGCTTGCTCTGCTATGGCCTGCACAAAACAGTGATGGGCTTGTAATGTGAGACCCATACGCAAATACAAATCACCAATGGCCATGATGGTATAGGGCTCGTTATTGAGTCGCAGCGCTTTGATTAAGCAAAACTCTGCGTGGCTAAATAAACCGTGTTGCGTGGCAAACTGCGCCAATTTTAAAAAATATTGACTGTCAGAAAAAGCCCTATAGAGCAATACAAGTTCCAGTTTTTCTCGTCTTACATATTGAGATCCACTGAGCATATCGATAACTGTATCAGGTGAACACTGGAGTATTTCATCCTGATCGCCGCCCTCAGCTAGGTCAGACCTTGGCCGCAGTGAAAACGGATTAATCTGAGGTAAATCAGCGTCGCAGCTATGTATCCAATCTGGCTTACCGTCGGTATATAACTGCCAAGCAGCAATGTGCCAGCTATTACTGGCGACATGCATACCACGCATCTTTGCCAGTTTGGTGTGCAGAAAATAAGCATGTTTATGGGCTAATTTTGCCAAGGTGAAATAGTTGTCTACTGAGGTAAATGGCCGCTGCAGAAGAGACTCAAATAACTGTGGTGCAATATGTTGAGGTGGAATACGCACCAAAAAACCGCAGGCTTCTGTCCAAGACAGACTAGATAAATCAAAGGCCTGGGCATGTGCTTGGATAGCCTTGTCTGCTTCGTCAGGCAAATTAAAATGGCGTTTATTCAGTGCCACTGCGTCAACCTGTTTTGGCACATGCGGAGCAGGTATATCGGCTATGGTTTGCAGGTCTTGCCACAGGCTATCAAGTTTTTTACGTAGGTCTCGGTCAACCATCGCTAATACATACGAGGGCACACTATCCGTCATCAGCTCTGGTTGATAATGTGGTGCATCGAAAGCATTGTTTGGCAAATTAACGCGGGTGGCTACCGCAGATAATTGCGTGGGTTGTTGCACAAAACCTTCTTGGGAAATCAACACACATTTGTCTTTATGAGCTCGATAAAATTCCAATATGCGCTGGTTTGACGACCACCACATTTCAAATGCCAACGAGGGTTCTTGCCAAAAACGCATGTTCACTTTATGCGCTTCCATACGCTGTGCACTATTTATAATGTGTCTGCTGTGGCGGTTAAATAAAGAGTTGACTGCAGTCGACCAGTGCCGAAAGACTAAAACAAAGCGGATGTGTTTGGGATAGGCAAGGTGCCAATCTTTTAAGAAATATACCGCTCGTGGATCTTTTACACCACACAGCTCTGCCGTTTGTTGGCGCTCATTAATGTATCGGCTTATGTAGTTGGTCAGCCAATTGGGTTTAATTAATGGGCCATTGTCAGCATAACGCCAATCTGTGCCATTGATGGCAAAAATGTTGTCATGCAAACGCACTGCTGGCATGTCTTCTACATGGCCAAGGGGATTGCTAAAACTCGCTCCCATTAGCTCATTGCCCATTGCAACACCGTTATTGGCTAGGGTTTGCGCCACCAGTGAAGTACCGCTGCGATGAAAGCCGGTACACAGATAGAATAGAGGGTTTGAGCTTACTGGCTCTGCGAACAAAGCATCAAATGAGTCAATCGACATAGATTATTAAAAATTACTCGCTAAAAAGCGCTCATACGGCATATGTTACCTTAAACTCGGGCAATTTCTGCAAAAGCTTGATGAATATCAGATGGCGCATACCAACCATAACAGTTTAGTGCCACGATGGCGGGTAACATGAGTTCCATATCAGTCAACACTTTAGCTGAAAACTGGCGCTGCATTTTGTGCAGTGGAGAGCGATGGGTGGCGGGTAAGCCCAGCGACTCATCCAATACTCGACCATCAGAGGCAATCACATCCTCATAACGGACAACAGCTAAACCACTGCGATGAAATTGGTCGAAAAACCATTGTAAAATAAGCAACTGTCTCTCGCTTACACTTTTATCTTTTAACGCTGCTGCCAGCTCAGCATCGAAACGTTCCCCTGCTGGCAATCTGCCACGATTCACCGGCAAATCAACCGTCAACCACGACAACAATACGTCCACTGGATTGCGTACGATACAGACAAGGGAATAGTGCTTGGTAAGGTCAGACAACAATGCCGTAAAAAACGCGTTTTGTTTGATTATTAAGTGGAAACTATTGGCATCCCGTGCAGCGAGCTTGATTTGACCACGCTGAGCTACAACGTTGCGCACACCATTACTTGCATGCTGCCCAACAGGGTTATCCAAGATCAAGCCCCCTTTGGCGCCATGCGTAAACGACAAACCCTGACAAATGGCCCAATCTAAACTAGAGATTTGCTGGGCAATCTGTTCTACAACGTCTGTCTTGTTTGTCTGGCTAATAATCGACTGAGGATCGATGGGTTCATGCAAGGCCACTGTATCGTGCCGTTCATTGAGTAACTTACAACACAAGGTTGTGCCTGAACGGGGAATACCACTAATCAAATAGACTGCTTTGGCCATCGTTTACACTATTAATACTGAATGACATTCAGGGTATTGGTTTGCGGCGGCAAATTGCTGTCTAAAGCCAAGATTTGCACAGCAGCCGCTACATCTTGGGGCTTAGCATCAATAAAAATCCTCGCGCTGACTCGTGACGGCACATTGGGATCAATGGTAACCAATTCATCACTATTCAATTTCAAGGTGCTTCCCGCAGGGATAATACCCGTCGCTTTTGAGTTCGCTTGAAAATTACCCATAACCACCTCTTCAGCCACAAACTGTGTGGTATACGCCACGTCATAACCCGCATGGTTAATTAAGATGATACGTTGTCGGTAATTGGCGTAATTAGTGATATAGGGCAAATCCACCGCAGCCGTATCGTAAACCACTTCTCCCAACAAACTTGCTGCTAAGCCAAACCCAAGATCTAAATAATAAGCGGCCCGTTTTATGGCTAAGCTTTTACTTTCCGCCGCCAGACAAAAAACTGGATAATCGATGAGTTCATCAATGCTCACCTGCACAATATTGGTTTGACTGTATTCGGCCAAGGCATAACTGGCCCCTGCACAATCATCTTGTTGGTTCAAAAATGCGCGAACAGACGAAAAATCACCTTTAATTGTGGCTGTTCTCGCTGCTGTATTCATCGACGGTAACAGGTCTGAAAACACCGTAATTAATGCAGATGTAGCAGGCAATCTAACGGCCTGTGTGATCAAGGTGTCAAATTGTACTTTACCCACTGCTGCTAAGTTTGCGCTGGCATCCCCTAACATGAAAGTAGAAGGTGCACGAAAGGTAGATGTGAACTTCTTAAAATCTTGAGAAAATTCAACGGAATGCACAAAGGAGCGGGTAAAACTTGTACCAATGGTATTGGTCGACTGCGCGATGGGCGAGGTAATTTGGTATAAAAAATCACCGCCGTTTAACGCTGCAGCGGCGGAAGCGTAATAGGTATATTTGACATACAGGGGCTGGCGATAGTCCAACCATAAGTAGCTATTACTTTCTAATACAAACTCAGTATCAGCCCCTTGGGGCGTGGCAGCTTTGACTTCAACGATTAGGTAGGTATCGGCACTATTTCCGCCACCAACTAAGGTAGCGTCATAGGCTACATCGGCTTTGATGCCCGTGCTGGCAAAGTGTTGATTAAAGCGGCCATTGATTAAATCAAGGCGGATATAACGTTCGGAATTAGAAATGCCAAATCCCGCTTTAAACCGTAAGTTCAGCTCATCACCCGCACTATTGATGGTTAATACACCATCAGCGCCCAGTTTTTCATTTTCGATCACTTCAAGCGCGTACAACAACGCTTGTTGCTCATCTAAGCGCAATTCAGCACTGATCGCCGCATGAAAACGAAATGACAATATACAGATTAAAAATACACGAAGGTAGATCATAGGCAAAGGCTACTTTAAAACAGGCAAAAAAAAGCCTTCGCTTGCGCGAAGGCTCTTATCAAGCAATATTAGACAATATTAGTACTTGCTAGAAACAGCCAAGTTAACCGTGTCAGTACCACCAGTAGAGATGTTCACTGATTGGCTAACACCTTCAATAGCGGTGTCTACTGCTTCGATTTCGAAGGTAGCAGAAGTACGTGTTCCACCAGTCAAGGTCACTAAGTCAGTGGCTTTGATAACCATTACGCTGTTAGCTGGGATAGTACCCGTTGCTTTAGTACCAGCAGTGGCAGTTACGCCAGCTTCTGAACGGAAAGAACTGGTATAGTTAGCAGCAACACTACCTGAGTTGATCAAGTAGATACGTTGGTTGTAAGAAGAGAACGTAGTGACATAAGGTACAGATACAGAAGTTGTATCATAAGTAATAGTACCCATGTTAGCTGTTAAGTTGTCATCAGCCAAAGTCACAGTAGTTGGGCTGCTAGTTTTGTTGATAACAGTAGTACCATTAACCGTTACACACAAATAGATGTCTGCAGCCGTTACGTCAAAAGTAGCAACAGTTGTGGCTTCAGTTTTAGCAGTATTCAACGTTAATGCAGTTAAAGCAGTACAGTCATTGGCAGTTGAAGTAGACCAAGTACCGAAGCTGAAGTCACCTTTAAAGGTCACTAACTGGCTTGTATCAAACACGTCACCTACAACAACAGCAACACCAGCAGGTGTGACAGAGCCAGCAACCAAAGCGTTCGCTACAGTCAACTCACCTTGACGGGCGATAGTGGCAGTAGCGTAGTTAGCAGTGGCTGGCGTATTTTCAACAGTGAAAGCTTTGAAGCTAGAACCTACAGTGGCTTCAGCAGTATCAGCGATAGTGATTTTAGTTGCGTCAACAGCTGAACCAAAAGTAACGGCAGTATCGGCACCAGAGTTCTTCAATACGTCGCCAGCTGTTTGGTTTACAGCACCAGGAGCGCTGTTGAACATGCGGTACTGAACAGTAGCAGTAGAACCTGCCAATACTTTCAAACCACCGATATCTAAAGTGAAAACGTCATCACTTAAAATATCAACTGTGTCGCTTACTTCAAAAATAACATAAGAATCACCAATCGCGCCGCCAGCAGAAACTGTAGCTACAAAGTTAAGTGAACCGCTATCAGTAAGAAGAGCTGGAACACCAGTAAATTTGGCGTTAACCAAATCAAAACGTACGTACTTTGACGTACCTGTGTTGATTGTAAAACCCGCTGCTGCAGATGCATCTAACAAAGTTGCAGTAGTAACAGTTAAGAAACCGTCTGCATCTAAATCGCCAGATGTATAAGTTTCAGTAGCAACGTTAATTGTTCCAACTGTCGCCGCAGTAGCTGCGTCTAAGTTAAGTGCCGCTAAAGCGTTAGTAGAAAAAGCAGCAGCAATGGCTACGGCTAATATTTTTTTATTTATCATTTAAAAAACTCCTGCAAGAGTAAATAACTATAGTTTATCTAAGGTTGCCTAGGTAAACCACCACCAAGTCCTTGGTGACAATTCACCAGACTAGGTTATTAAATTACAACACTAAGTAGTAGTAATCAACTTTTATTCTAATTTTGTCTGTGTTTACTGATACTTAACAAAATTTCGCCAAAAATGCAGCACACAGATTACTATCAATGCCGCAACTTTCGTAAATTTATTCACGCAGATTTACGCAGCGCTGCAATGTTTAATCAAAAATAGGGTGAAGTCAAAGGTTTAAGCTAATTTTATCGTAGCAAAAGTGAATACTCTTGGATGTTTGAGGATACCTATTACGCTTTCAGTCAAAATAAGGGCTGTAGCGGCAATAAAATTAAGGTTTTTCCGTATAAACGGTTAAAAACGTTGTTCAAACGGTGCGAGCTTGCCCGTGCCCAAGCTCAGGTAAACACTGCGTGTTTGCCCTTGCATCTTTACCTTGATACAAAAAACTTGTCCGCCCAATGTGGTAAAAAAATCTTCGGGCATCAGGTATAAGCTTGGCTCTATCGCCAATGTGTCTGCACTGTTGATCAACCACTGGCCTTGCTGCCGTTTGATTTGTATGTTGTTCGCTGAGTCGGGCCATAACTTTTGCCAAAGAGTAATGGGAATTGCATTTAGATTAAGGACCTCTGCGCGGCCTAAACTACAAAAATCGGTGAATGCAGGGTTAAGTTTGAGAAACTCCCGCCATTGCACCATGGCTTTCACTTCATGACAACTTTGTAATAAAAAATTCCGTGGCTTCGGTAGGTTGAACTGCTGATATTCGTTGGCTTCAGCACCAGCGGGCCGACGCCAATTATCAGCATCGGCATAGTCGGCAAGCACATCGGCCAAACGCGCCTGTTGACTGACTGATTGCTTATGGCTGCCCAATAACTTTTTTAACCAAAACTGACCAGAGGAATTAAATGGCACCAAACCCAGTTGGTTTTGGATCGAATATGTCAGCCCGCCTTCTTGCTGATACCAAAAGCCATCACTGCGTAACTCATCCCCTAACACTACAGGTGACCACGCGCTCAGCTGGGGGCCGATGTTGAATGCTTCAATTACTTGGGGTGACTGCCTTTGTTGTGTATTGCCTTGACTAACCCCAGCGACAGACATGCGCTGGGTGGCTACGATATAAATAAGCTCTGCGACTTTTGCATCAACCTTTGCCGTATTGGCTAAGGTCATTTTGGATTGTTCTGCAATACCGATGCGACTGTCCAAATTATTGGCCACAACAGCGATTAAAACGGTTAAAACTACAACCGCAACCAAAACCGCCAGTAAGGCAACGCCTTGTTGATTGCTCCCTGTCTTCATGTTGTTTTAGAACTCATACACACCAAACTGCGCTAACTCAGGGGGAATATCTGCCACTACAGGTCTGAGAGGTTTTGCTAGTGCCCAAACCACATCGTTTTGCACTATTTTTACAGCCGAAGGTAAGAGACCTGACGGCGGACGAAAGTCCAGCAACCACTGTTGCCCGTTCCAATACTCAAAGTGAGGCTCTTGCTCAAAGGTCATCACCGTGCGACTTTGCCCACCCAGTTGTGACTCAAACACCAATGTCCAGTGCGATTCCTGGGCATTGATGTTTTGGTAATCAATTCGCCACACTAGGCGCTGGGGAATATGCATATCATCGTCAGGCGCTTCACTCGTGACAAATTCAAGGCGATCTCTCGTTCCGGTAAATAATGAGGTGTCAGGATGATAAAGTACTGCGCCGGCAACGCTGTTGGTAAACCAACTAGCGGGCAAACGCGCCACTTTAATTGCTAAATCTTGCATACTAAGGCGTTCAAAACTACGCCAAGTAGTGGAAAAGCTTTGAATCAACAAACTGATGACTAAGGCCAAAATAACCAACACCACCAACATTTCAATTAAGGTAAACCCTCTTTTTGCATGCATCCCTTGGTGTGGGTAGCGCTTTTTCTGCCAAAGTTTCATCATGCACTTCATTTAAGAGGGAATATCGACGTAGGTAGGATCAGGAAATTGACGAACTGTTTTTGTGACGAATGTTGTCACTTCTCGACCATTTGCTAATACCGCCACGTCTACTTCATACAAGGCCACAATCCAGGCGGGCTGACGGCGATATTGTTCTTGGTCGGAGCGTCGAATCACCTTGGCTTGCCACGCAAGTTCAAGGTCACCCATCACGAAAGTGCCTTGTGGCGTGGTGTTAAGGTCCTGCAGTGCCAGATTAACCATAAACTGTTGATATATTTCGGGTAACGCCACCAAACGTTCAATGCTTGAAGTCGATTTTGTTGCGGTGGCAAACCAAGCCCACATTGCACTGAAAAACAATGAGAGGATAACTAAAGCCACTATTGCTTCAATCAAAGAAAAGCCGACTTTATTTTGTCTCAAGGCGACGCACCTCACACAAGGGTGGCATTACATCAAACACAATAGCTTGGCTATTCTGCATTAATTCCACCTGCCCACCTTGGCAATAGCCATTACTGAGCACCGAAATTGGTGTAATAAACCTTAAGGGTAGTTCTGGCTGGTCAAGTTGATCTACTGAGTTAATCAAAAGATGTTCACCGAGGTTTTTGGCTTTTAGGGGTAATAAAGCCATTTCACTGCTGAGGGCTAAGCGCACTGCGCTAGCCTGTCTTGAACGCAACCACGCGTCAATGCCTGGGGCCGCCACCGACGCGATCAAACCCAGCAATACTAATGTGACAAGCAGTTCTATCATGGTAAAACCACTAACATGCTTAAGTGGTGAGTTAGTTAGCTGGGACATAACCTATGTCAGCATTGAGCTCTTCCCCACCCTCTAGTCCATCTGCACCTAAACTGTATAAATAAAATCCCTGCTCTGCTTGAGCATCGACGCGGTACTGATAGTCATGATTCCAAGGATCGAGTGGCAATGTTTCATCTAAATACGGACCATCCCAACGTCCTTTTGCTGAGGCTGGCGCAGTGCGCAAGTCATTTAGCGCAGCAGGATATGAACCGATATCCAGACGATAGGTTTGCAACGCCATTTTCAACATTTTAACTTGAGTTTCCGCTGTCCTCACTTTGGAGCTATCGACCTTGCCAAAAAATTGAGGGCCAACTAAGCCTGCTAGCAGACCAAGAATGACTAACACCACCAACAATTCAATCATTGTAAAACCGTTTTTAACGCTCTTTTTCATTTTTGACTCTATTCCTAGTTTTTATCACGCTTAAATTTCGATATCTGTCGACGCTGTAATGGCCATCACAATGCCGAGTATCATTACGCCAATAAGTACCCCAACCACTAAAATGGCCAAAGGTTCCATGAGGGTGAGAACTTGCTTCATCCGCCGTTTACAAGCATTGTCATGCAACTTTGCTACCGCACTTAACATCTGAGCTAACTGTCCGGTTTTATCTCCCACCGCTACCAAGTTCAATGACGTTTGCGGTACTAGCGCTGAACGCTCTAAGGCTTGTGTGAATGCGACACCAGATTCAACTTCAACCACCATTGCCTGTGCCCGGATGCGACGTCGTGTATAATCACAACTTTCTGCTGCAAGTCGCAATGCCACAACCAAATTCACTTTGGCATGCAGCATAGCGGAACATAACGAAGACCATCGCGCCGCATCTTGTTCGGCAAGCCAAGGGCCAATGACAGGCACCTCAATCATTTTATCCATCAACCAATGTTTTACCGTTGGATTAGTAAAAATCACCACTAATGAAAAGATCACGCCCAAAATACAGGTTAAAACAAGATAGGGGGACTCATTTACTAACTTGCCTGCAGTGAGGACAAAGGTCGCCAATGCAGGGAGTGGTTTGTCCCCATTTAAAAGGTGGCTGAACTTGGGTACGACAGCAAAAAAAATGATCAACATCGCTGCTATGCCAGCCCCAACCAATACGACTGGGTAGGTTAGTGCACTGCGTAAATCGCTTTTAATCGCCTGGTCATAATTAAGTTGTTCCGATGCGTTGGCTAAGGCTAGTGGCAATTGACCACCTAATTCCCCAGCATTCACTAAATGCCCCACGTAGCGCGGAAAAGGTAAACCAGAGGTTTGTAAAGCCGTCGATAAACTCTCGCCTCCCTCAATGCGACTGGCGATTTTTTTGAAGCCATTGGCCAATGCTGGGTGTTCTTTATTCTGCGCTAAAGCTTTCAGCGCATCGATGAGTGAAACACCTGATGCACACAACGTGGATAATTCCTGCAGTGGAATGACGAGATCTGAAACGGTGACTTTTCGACCTTTGTGACTCGAGTTAGTTGGCTCATCAATGGTATAGACTTCGATACGCCTTTGAGTGAGCAACCGCAAAGCCTCTTGTTCAGACGCAGCCTCAACCTCTCCGTTTGTTGCCTGTTTGGTGGCTAGTTCGAAACCCGAATATTTAAACTTCAAGCTTCACTCTCTTCAACTGAACAAACTCTTAAGACTTCTTCTACGGTGGTAATCCCACGAGCAGCCTTCAACAAACCGTCATCAAACAGTGACCGGCAGCCTGCCGCACGTGCTTCAGCGCGAATGTCGGCTAACGGCGCACTATGGGTAATAAGTTGTCGTATAGTGGAAGTAACTGGCACCAATTCATAGACACCAATTCTCCCGCGGTAACCGCGACCTTGGCATTGTTTGCAGCCAACGGCTTTTTTCCACTGTCCTTGGGGTAAGGTTTCGTTTAAAAAACTTGGTGCTTCAGTTTCTTGGGCGCAGTTTTGACATAGCTTTCTCACCAAACGCTGAGCCTGCACCCCTTGAATGGTAGCAGCAACCATAAAAGGTTCGACACCAATATCAGTCAAACGCGGAAACACCGAACAGGCATCATTGGTGTGTAATGTAGACAGCACCAAATGTCCTGTCAGCGATGACTGCACTGCTATATCTGCTGTCTCTTTATCGCGAATTTCACCCACCATGATCACATCTGGGTCTTGACGTAGAAAAGTGCGCAACGCTCGGGCAAAGGTATAACCTATATCAGGGCGCGCTTGAACTTGCGTGATACCGTCTAGTTGGTATTCCACAGGGTCCTCTACTGTCACAATTTTTTCTTTACCCGAATTAATATGACCCAACAGTCCGTATAAGGTTGTTGATTTACCCGATCCTGTAGGCCCCGTGACCAAAACAATCCCGTTATTTAGGCTACCCCATTGTTTGATTAAATTGAGGTGGTCGGATTCAAAACCCAAACTTTCGATGGACAGTTCGTCACGTTTCTTTGGTAGTAAGCGCAGTACAATGGACTCACCGTGCACATCAGGTGCGGTAGAAACCCGCACATCAAAATCTTTATTACCAGCCCTAATACTGAAGCGTCCATCCTGTGGTAAGCGACGTTCAGCAATATCAAGCTGTGCCATTAATTTGATCCGCGAAGCAATCGCCGGAAAACGCGTCATCGGTTGTTGCATGAATTCCGACAAGCGGCCATCCACCCTAAACCTGACAACCATATTTTTTGAACTTGCTTCAATGTGAATATCAGAAGAGTCTGCCAGTACCGCTCTTTCCACAATACTATTAACTAAATTGATAACAGGCGCTTCTTCAGCCAGAGCTGCCACATCAGTTCTTGAACGACCGAATAACTCACTGACCGCTCTTTCTCTGGAGATCTCATCCATTACAGACACTGCCATTGCAGGTGTAAGAAGAAAGCAAGATACACGCTTGGAAGTTGCAATATTTTCAATCACTTGAAGTGAAAAACTAGCACAAGGATCCGTCGCATATAGTTTGAGTTGATCGTCTTCAGTCAGCACTGGGAAGACTTGGTGCTCTATACACCAGTCAATATTGAGACCCATCTCGTTACAGGCGGTCAAAACCAACTGAGCATGCGGACATTGGGCAATTTGGTCAATTAAAGGCCATGCACAAATATCGCTTATTGCACGATAAACCGTTTCTTCACCACACATGCCCAAGCGTGTAGCCGCCACAGCAAAAGAAGACTTTAGCTCCCTAGCAGTTGATTCAACGAGGTTTACGTCTTTGCCATTCAGGGGAACTATCTTGGCCAGCATTAAGGCTAATTCGGCATCTAACTGCGCAGCATCAATGGAAATTTTATTAACCAATTTATATCCTTTAAACCCACTAATTTTCAGCAATCCGCCTAAGCTCATCACCTAGGCTCCCCGATTCGTCGAATAAAACCAAAGAAGCGATTAACCTATTGACATCAATAGGGTATATTACACCACAAAAAGCTTATTATTGAAGCGCTTTATGGTATCTGTGTTCCCACTACAATCACTACAATTGCTGATTTCAAAGCTCGTGAATAGGCTTGATCGTTGGATTTGGCCGCAAAACAAAGCTATTGATTCCACAAGCGTGAGTTTTTACCAGTTTCAACCGTTTCCTCATGGCCTTAAAAAGCATCAGGTATCTGGTTGGGTTAAATTACAGAAAAAAAGACTCACGCCTTTTACCACTAGCGATAGTTATGAGTTTGTAAGCACGTCAGGGCTGCATTTGTGGATTTGCACTTCACCTTTCACGGGCATTCCAGAAACAGCCGCTCAACAGGCCCTACCTGATGGACAATACATTGTTCAGGGTAAAAATCATGCCTATCGCCAGACATGGTCAAAATTTCAATTAATCAATTGTGAAGTGATGGCTAGCGTGAGTGAGATATCTCAAGGCAATAACGATATCACGAAGCTGTTGCAGCAAAACGAACACGGCTGGGCGATACCGCGGAAGCTTGATAGTAAATTGCGTCAAGCGAGCGTATGGCTGGGTATAGTAGCTTTTTGCGCTATCTGCGTAGTGGTTTGGATGTCAACCGCCTACCTGAGCGGAACAATTCAACGTTCTGCGGCTGAGCAGCAAGTTACTGCATTGCAGGAAACCTTGGGTGACAAGTTGTCAATGCAAGCAGATTTAAATCAAGCCTTAGATGTGGTAAATGGCTTAAGTAATTGGCATCAAGAATACGCTTTTTTACCTGAAACATTGGCCAGTGTTGCGTCAGTGATTAACCGACAGAACAATTGGCAACTCAACACCCTAACTTGGCAAAATCGTGTCATTTCTATGGAAGTGTATTCATCAGATTTAGATATTACGCAAATGGTCGTGGATTTGGAGCAATTGCCCAATTTAACGCAAATCAACATCAGGCCACACATTTCTGACAATACGTGGATTTTAGAAGCGACCGTAAAATGAATATTCCAAATGCTTGGTTAAACAACAAATTTGTTGCTGAATTTCAAAGCAACCTGCGATTGCAGTGGATGACTGTGGTGATCGCTGCGATTTTACTGGTTTCGCTGACTAAACACTTTGCCGATTTAATTGAATCTGAGAAACAGCAAATTCAAACGAGTATTGATTTAGCCGAAAAGTATCAGCGCACTGCCAGTTCATCATTTGATACAGAGGGTGTCGAAAAATTAAAACAAACACAAACCAGCTGGTTGGATGCTATTCCTTCTGCTTTTTCCGCCAGTATTGCAGAAGCTTCCGCATTGAGTGAAGTCGAGCAAAAAGTGAATAAATTGATTAAGGCAAAACGTTTGAATTTGATTGGTTCAGAAGAACTGACCTTTGCTAGTGAAGTATTTTGGCAAGTGAGGATCGAGATTGCAGGTCAGGTCAATCCCGCCAACCTCATAGATTTGTTAGCAAATTTTGACAGTAAAGATCGGCATGTAAGAATTGCGTCCATGCAATTCAACCCAAAGGCGGCAAACACAGTTAATTTGGTTGTAGATATTATGTTCAAACGAGTAAGCAATGCCTAAAAATATCAGAATTCTATGCAGTGTTTTGCTGGTCATTTCAATTTGCTCAAGTGTGGCCTTTTCATTGCAAACGGCAAAAGTAGCAAAAGAGGTAAAATATGCTTTTTCCTATGACTCTGCGCTAATGGAACAATCCAACTGGCAAGATATATTGAACAATGTCGCACAATTTCGCAAAGTTGTTGTTAAAAGTGAAGAAACAAAAACGGTAACGCAGCGTGAGCCACAAATTAGTGATGGCCAAATTGTGGGTATCATTTTAGGGCAACCTAGGTCAGTCATTATGATGGTTGAAGGTCAAGGCAATAACTTCCCCTTTGAATTGAAAGAAGGTGAGAGTTGGCTGCAGAATTGGTTTATTCAAACCATCAATGCAGACACGGTTTTATGGATTAACCAACAAACTGAGCAAACTTATTTACAAACTCTTTTTTCCGTTCCAGAAAATCGAGACGGATCATTAACGATGTCGAATAGTGAGAATTAACAGCACATGTCTGTCATAAAAAAACGAATAAAAAAAGATGCCGCACAGATTCTTGTACCGTTGTGTATGCTTGGTTTTATTACCAGTTGTGCAAATTTTAAGGGCCCTGCCTACCAAGCCGCTAGGCAAGATGACATCATTTTTGAGACACCGTTGCGGCCCGCCAAAGAGGTGAAAGACGGAAATATCTACATACCGTTAGAAACTGAAACCTCCTCAAACGATCAACTAGAACTGCTCGATACGCCATCGTTGAGTGTTGAACAAGCCTCTGAAGTGGCTGAAACAGCAGTTTTACCCAGCCTTAGTGACAAGTTGATAAGTCGATTAAGTTTTAACAACCTGCCTGTGCCTGCTTTTATTAACGAAGTATTTGGTAATCAATTGGGCCTGAATTTTGTAATAGAGCCAGGTTTAAAGGGCTCGTCCGATTTAGTCACCATGCGACTCAATGAGGCAATTAGCCAAAAGGATCTATACCGCCTAGCAACCACCACCCTGACCAGCTACGGCGTCACAACTTCAATCAGCAACAATGCGGTTTTATTTTCATTTTCAGAGAATGCCAGTAATGGTGAAACACCGTTATTAGTCAGTGGCCGTGCCCTTCCAGAAGTCCCTGGCAGCAGCAGACCAATCTTTTATATCTATCCTTTAAAAGCATTGACTACTCCATCTGTTAAAGGTTGGATTGCTCAAATGTTTAACAAAAAAGAGCTGAATATCCAGGAAGATATAAACAGGAATGCCTTGGTATTTATGGGACCAGTTCGCGCCATTGAACAAGCGGTTACAGCCGCAAAACTGCTCGATCAACCCACTATGCAAGGTATGTTCAGTCAGATCGTGCGGCCAAATATGTTATCAGTGGCTGATTTGGCCACTAATTTAGAAAATGTATTAAAAGCCGAAGGATACTCAGTACGACAAAACGATGGTGCATCGGCGATTCGTTTACTACCACTGACGTCGGTCAACCAGCTTGTTATTTTTGCAAAATCAACTGAAGTTTTAGATCACATCATTGAGTGGGCTCGAACATTAGAGACTGAGCAACACAATAAAGTTGATCAGGGGTTGTTTACCTATCAAGTACAAAGTACCCAAGCAACACATATTGTGACTGTATTAAACAGTTTGGGTGTTGCAGATGCACAATTAAGCAAAACGGCATCTGAGAAAACTACTGCGTCAGACTCCAGTTCAGCAGCCTCCAGAACCACGTTCAACGGCGGAAGTGCTGAAGCAAAAGGTCGCTACGCCGTGGACGAACAGTTAAATACTATCTTATTCAGTGGTAGTGGAAAGGATTGGCTACAAGTATTACCAGTGATTAAAAACTTAGATAAACCGGCACCTTCTGTGATGGTTGAAGTGATATTGGCGGAAGTCACATTGAACGATACCGAGAATTCTGGAGTGGAGTGGTTGGCAAACTCAACACTCGGCCGTTTTGCATTAAATTTCTCAACCTTTGGTGGCACTGGTTTAGCTGCTTCGATGTTCAGTACTTCTCTTGATAATGCTGGCCAGACGCGTGCGGTACTCAATGCTTTTTATAAAAACGAGAAAGCAAATATCAGGTCCAGACCACGCATTATGGTAAAAAGCGGTGGCGAGGCCTCTATTGATGTCGGCAATGAAATACCTGTAGTCACTTCGTCAAGCCAAAGCACCACATCCGGTGATGCGCCGAACATTCAAAACTTTTCATATCGCAGAACGGGGGTTTTATTGCAGGTCAAGCCAACGGTGCATGCATCAGGCTTTGTAGACATTGAGATTGACCAAGAACTGAGTGAAGCCTCGTCAACCGCCGGCAGCAGTAACCCAACTATTCTAACAAGGAAGATTAATACGACTGTTACGCTAAGAGATGGTGGCTCAGTATTACTGGGCGGTCTTATCTCATCAAGCACCAGTCAAGGCAATCAAGGTGTGCCTGTGTTTGGTAAGTTACCTTTAATCGGTAAATTATTTAGAACGGACAAAGATAGTCAAGATCGCACCGAACTGATGATAATGATAATTCCTTACATTTTGAACTCACCAGATGAAGCAGAACAATTAAGTGACGAGTTGCAGAAAGCAAGAATTGAGCAGTTGACTGAAGAAATTATTGAAAAATAGAATTTAACTAGTGAATGGCGTTAAATATTAACGCCATGTTGTTTTCACTTTTGCGTGACGACGTGTTTTACACCAATCAACGAACTCACTTTTTCACAATGAAATTTTGTGTGACTTTAGTCTTACTTGGGTCATCCAAATGCTCGACAAAGTAATTCTGCTCGACATTCAGCGGCATAGAAAAATCACGGTTGTTTCTTTGTGAGACTATTAAGCTAACCGGGAAAGACACCGAAATGCTGGATAATTCAGTCATTTCAGCATTGCTCTCTTGCGCTAAAGTCGTGACTTTTATTTCTGGGTTACCGGTACACTCAACTTTCTTGAGATACGATCCTTTTTTCTGTCTATCTAACTCTTTTTCGATATCTTTCACGATGAAATCAGGAAAGTCTGGTCCTCGACCTAATAATGGAATGATATGCATAATGTCATTAGCACACTCAAATCCACTTATCTTAATTTCTGATTGTTCATCAGCGCTGATGGGTAATGGCTGTTCTGCACCACTGCCAAAACTCATCGACACAAAGCTAAACAACGCAACATGGATAAAACGTTTCACATTTCCACCTCAAATTATCAAAACCATAAGACTCGCCCAACTGATATGAAAATACGCAGTCAGAAGTAGCCGGTATTTTACTTAAAAATGGCAAAAGAAAAAGATGAGGTGTAAAGCACAACACGTGTTTTTACCTAAATCTAAAAATGCTAGAATCCGGCCCTCTGGCTACTCAACTATTTAGTGAATGATACTCACTAATTAACAAGGACTTGACGTGAAGAATCACATATTTTTGCTCAGTGCATCCGACCGTTTTAACTACGGCGATGTACTCTTTCCAATTGTGGCAAAACATGAATTAGAGAAACTAGGGGATTTTGAGTTCCGAAACATAGCAACTATCGCTTCAGATTTAGCAGAGTGTGGCGCCTTAGCAACAGAAAGTTACAAGGCCTTACTGGATTATCAAAACCTACCTGATAATTCGACGTTGATTGTGGCAGGGGGTGAGGTTTTAACGGCAAATTGGTCTCGTTTAATTAGTTTTACCAGCGAGTTTTATCACCAAATGTACGAAAAGCACTCGAGCACTAGGCTCGAAAACATTGCTAAACATAGATTCGGCGATAACCAACTAGCCTACCCTTTTGTGCCAGCGGCGGAGCCTTTGTTAGCCAAAGTGAAATTAGTCTTTCATGCAGTTGGAGGAGGCCCCACCCATAAACTTCCAGAGCAAGAAGAAGTCAAACGCTCGGTTGAAGCCGCCCGTTATTTCAGTGTAAGAGAGAGAGATACTCGCCGGTGGATTGCCAATCATTACGAACAACAAGTGTCACTGGTTCCCGATTCAGTGATGGTACTCAGCGACATGCATCCCAAATCATCACTACCTTCACCAAATGAATCTGAATATGCATGTATACAATTTGGTTTTCTCAAGAGTCAACATCGACTCCCAGACGTACTTAAAGAACTGAAAACCATTCATCAACAACAAAAATTAGCAATTGGCTTGCTCTCCATTGGTAATTGTCCAGGTCATGATGATATGAAATCCGTTGAATGGATTATACAACACGCTGATTTTCCTGTATTTACGCTTCCTAGTGATAGTATCAACGCGATAACAGCGAGCATTGCCCATGCTAAAATATTTATCGGCACAAGCTTACACGGTGTTATCGTTTCGCTTTCTTATGGCAACCCGTTTGTGGCGGTAAATAAAAAAATCCGCAAAATTGAAGCCTATACCCAAGCATGGGCGCCAGAGTATTTAAAAGGGAGTGTTGATTTTAATCAAATTGCTCAAACCGTGGCTGAACGTTTGAATCAGCACAAAGGTTATCTACCCTTTGTGGCCAATCAAAAAAATATGGTGAGAAAATCATTTGCTAAAATAGCCAGCATTGCGATGCAATAGATCTTAAACGCAATAAAAAAGGCAGTGTTAAACACTGCCTTATCATGACGACACATCAAGATATTTATAAGTAAATCATTGATTTAATTCCGACACTGTCGCCACAATTATCTTAGCAATTCCAAATAACATCAGCGATACCACCAAAAACAATAGCAAATTATAGCTAATCTGCGGGTACCTGGCGTCCTCTGGTTGGGTAGGGGACTCCACATGAACAAGATACTTGAGCTGTCGATAGGCTTCGATTCGCGATTTCTCAAGGGATATTTGTGAGGAAGTGTATGCCTGGACAGCCAGCTCCATGGCTATTTTTAAATTGCTAAATTGCGCCATGATCTCCCCTACTCCCATGGAATTATCGAGCTCACCTCTCCCTTTCAAGGGATCATTTGTCAGTTTATTTCGCTCTTGGCTAAGTTGAGTGGTCAAACTCTGCAACTGCTCCTTCAATTGAATAACAGGTGTCGCATCTTCACTCATGCTTGCTCGTAATTGTCTCAGTTCTGCCTCGACACCAGCAATTTGGCTTTCTAAGCCGTAGGCAATTTGTTGGATAGCTTTGCTCTCAGCCTCAGGATCTAACAAATTGTGTTCTCGCTGAAATGTTAGCAGCTCGCCTTTTGCATTTTTGAGTCTTTCTTCTACTAATGCATGTTCATTTTGCACGAAACTAAGTTGCGACTTTGCTAGATTGTGGCCGATTTCGTTGATATACCACTCAGACCTAGACAATATCTGCTGAGCAATCTGATTGGCAAAGCTTGAATCAAATGCATTAACACTCACTGAAACAACGTTTGAGCGATCGTCAATCTCCACCATAAATCTAGTTTTAAAGTAATCAATTTTATCCTCGACGCTGGCAGACCGATTCAGTCGATTAAAAAAGTCATAGTCAAACGAACTATAATGCTCTGATATTGCGAGTGTCTCGTCGAGGTAACGAATCATGTCGAAGGAATTAATGTAGGCTTTAACAAGTTCTGTATCAGCCAAGGCATTGCCACCACTGAAGCCTGCTATCAAGGCAAAGGTTGGATCTAGTGTTGAGCCACCATCTGGTTGCTTAATCACAAATTGCGTCACACTTTCATAGCGAGGACTGGCCCATACGATCAGGTAGAATGCGAAGAGTAAAAAGGGCAATACGACAAGGATGAACAAAGGTGTTTTCACCCACTTTTTATAGATATTTACATCAAAAAGTGACGATACTCGCGTCGTAAATTTTTGCTCGTCGCCCTCGGGTAATTGCGCAGAGTGTTGAGCGCTGGGTGATTTTTCGGCGGATGAACTAGACATGAATTCAGGGCGGGCCGCTTTAAGTTTTCGATTTAACTCCCTCAGTTTAAGCGCTGTCGCCTTATCATCAGGACGTAAATTCCGCACACGTTGAAATATTCGATGGGCGAGTGCTAAATCCTTGTCTTCAATGTCACGTGCCATCCCACTTAGGAAAGCGGCATCACGCCATTGTCCTGGCTTTAAACCCTTGATAAAACTCTCGGTTTTTTTGTCTAAATCACTCAACGCAGCATTTGTCATTCTATAGGGTCCGATATTTTTTGATGGCTTCTTCTAGGTCATTGTAAAAGGTCAATTCACCATCTTGTAACACGATAGCACTATCACAGAATTGCTGTAACTCATCCATCTGATGGCTAACCATAATCACATTCGCAGACTTACTTTTATTCACTAGTGCTTCTTTTGCCTTTTTTCTAAACTTTGCGTCTCCAACCGAGGTAACTTCATCGATTAAATAGACATCAAAATCAATGGCAATAGAGCATGCAAATGCTAGACGTGGTTTCATACCACTTGAGTAGGTACTTACCGGCAAATCGTATTTATTGCCGAGTTCAGCGAAATCCTTCACCCTTTTTTCATAACTGGCGAGGTCAGCAATACCATTTATTCTGCCAATAAACCGAGTATTTTCCCGTCCAGTCATGTGCTGATGAATGCCAGTAGACAACGCTACCGGCCAAGAGATGCTTAAGTCAGTTTGAACATTGCCGCGGTTAGGATAGTCACTACCCGCAATGATTTTAAAAAGTGTCGATTTGCCTGCGCCGTTTGCGCCGAGTAAAGCAATGTTGTGACCACTTGGAATGTCAAAGCTTAAATCTTTGAATACATATTGCCTACCCTTGGTCGAATGATAGTATTTAGTGATATTATTTAATCTAATCATCGACTTATCGCTTTTTTCCACATGGCGTGATAGAAGAATAACGACATAAAAGCAATAAATAACACCGAAACTCCCAGAAAAACACTACTCACCCCATTACTTCCATAGGTAGGATAGGCGCTGTATCTCGACAGCTCAATGGCATGTAAGATAGGGTTCCAATTTAATAACCACCAGTAGTCCTTAGGCACATCCTGCAACGAAAAAAATACAGCAGATAGAAAAAATAGAGGACGGGTAATTAACGACTGTATCTTTTTTAGTTCAGGAATATAGATGGCGGCGATGGCAAAAAACAGCCCCATCGCAACGGCAAGTACCCATACGCTTAAAAAATAGTAAAGTACCGCTAAAGGATTATTCACCCTCAATTCAATGCCAAAAAAACTCATGGCGATGACAATACCAACGATAACAAAAATTTTAACTAGCAATTCAAATAAAGCAGCTGCAATGACGGCACTTAAGGGTTGTACCTGTCGGAAGGCAAACAATGCCATATTTTTCTTTACAGCATTGAAACAAGCAGTGAACGTTTGAATAAACATCTGAATGGTTAATAGGCCATAGGCCATAAACACAAAAGTGGGCAAAGAATGGGTATCACCGCCATTCAGGCGGCCACGTAAGAACGAAAGCAAAAGAATAAACAAAATGGGCTGGACGACTGCCCAACTCAAGCCAAATTTATCATTGAAGCCAATTCTGATTTCTCGAGCAAACAGAGCGAAAATCACGTCTCGCCAAGTTTGCCATGCCGACCTGCGCTTTAAAGAAATCAAGCCTGTGTCCTAAAAAGGATGAAGCTAGTTTCTAAAGGCCACATTTGCCGTGACAGCCAGCTGGTAAATAATTTGCGTGATGTCTTTCACTGCCTGCATGGTTTTCGAGTCGACTCTTGGCAGTATTAAAATTTGATCACCTGGATTAATACTAGACTCATCATTCCCTTTGCCGTTATTGGAGTTACCGTCAACGAAGGTGATCAGGCCATTGGCATGAATTATTGCAATACGTTCTACATTAGCTCTGTCACTGTATCCACCAGCCCATGCAACATAATCACTAACTGCAGCCTTGGCATTGTATACTATGGCCTGCGGTATCAATACTTCCCCAGCAACTTGTATAAGATCTGTTTTTCTAGGGATAACAATTTCATCGCCATGCTCAAGTCTGACGTTTGCAACGTTCCCATTTGAAGAAACCACTACTTTACCCAAAGGTTCTATTGCTCTCGCTCTCTCAACAAAACGCATGACTAAGTCAGCCTCCGCAGCACGAATTTGAGCTTCACCATTCGACGCAGCTGGCGCAGTGAAAACAGTGCGTTCTAGTCTTTGTAGCGACTCTTCTAATAATTTCTTTTGCTGTGCAGCCACACTTTTACGTTTAATGTAAACGGAAGCAAAATCAGCTTGGTCTGGCTCAACTTTAATGTGATCTAATAATTCACGTAATTTGGCATCGCGATGCAATGTATAAAATGAAGGACCTACATAACTTCCAGAAACACTGATGCTGATGACTTCAGGACGTAGGTCATCGTTAAACGTAACGACATCACCATCACCAAGTAAAAACGTGGAAAAATTTTCTATCGGTATATAAACTGCAACTGGACCACTTTTTCTATCGCCAACAATACCAACGTGACTAACTTTAGCTAGTGGTCTAGCGTAATAGATTAAATCTTGACCTAACGTTTTGTCAGGGTCTAATTCAAATTTCAAGGGATACCGAGCAGAACCCTCTACCGTTACTACAGCACCTTGCTCACTAACCAATAGCACGTCGCCATCCTGAAATGACACAGAATCTAGGTAACCTTCCCTTACAAACTTATATAAATCAAAAGTTTGTATAGTTTTTCCAGCTCTCAACAAACTCACATTGCGATAGCTACCTCGCACAGGATCGATACCGCCAGCGCGCTTCAAGAAATATAAGAGCGAATCCGATGCAAGACCGGCATATTGTCCAGGACGCAACACTGGTCCTGTCACAAAAACACTCACTGGTGTTGAAGTCAGTAAATTGATGTAAACATCAATATTTTTTTTATAAATATTCTTTATTTTCGATGTCACCAAAGTATTGAGCTTGGCAGCGGACGTGCCTTGAACGTACACAGGACCGATATTACTAATAAATATATTGCCTTGATTGTCTACCGTTAATACTTCGCTTTGATTGACTGTGCCCCATATCTGCACAGCTATTTTATCGCCTGGTGCGATTAAATAGCTGTCATTTAAACCATCTGAACGTTCTGATTCAAAGCCACTGATAAATAGGTTTGCACCAAAGGGTTGACTTTGAGTGCTTGACTGCGAAATTTGCATTTCAGGCACACTTGACGTGGTCACTGGCTGGCGTTTAGTCGTATTCATGAACAATGATGTGTCATCAAGCTGAATGGGCACGGGGGAATTATCAGAACTTTGCGCAAGGACCTGTGAAGCAACACCACCTTGGATGAGAAGAAAAACAGCGCCTAGCAGGCCAACCAATCTTTTATTCATCATCTGATATCTAACCTTGAGTTGGCAATAGAAGAGAACTGGATAAGATATTTTTCGCAAAACGCCATTGATTACTTGCGTTAGACTTACACACAGTTTGTATGGCATTGAAATTCATAGACTGATCAGAAGACTGCAATTTTTTACACGTCTCCCCATTGGCTGAAATATAAGACGCTACTACCTCGGCCATCCCAAAGTTCATTTTAATTTGGGTACCTATTGATGCTGAACCTAATGCATCCCAATAGTTTTCGGGCACTAAGGTTGCGTTTATTTCAGTAATTTTATCGACCAACGGTATTGATGCAGAGGGTTGATTAATGTTTTTTGCACAACTACTCAACATCATTCCGAGTGACGCAAGAATAACTAAAAGGCTACTATTTTTTGTCAACTTAAAACCTTTTTTATTGGTTATCACTGAAGGCTACTGAGAGACAATCAAACTTTGCGAAGTACTCTTAATATCGTCCAAATATTTTGAATAATGATACCGTAAACCAACAACAATATAATAAAACCATAAAACATGATGTATTCAGGAACGCTGTATATTTCGCCAAGAATACCAATCAGTGAGTAAACAAAACCCATTAAAATAATGGCTACCAGGGCCATATTAGGTGACAAGCCTGCTCGCATAAAAATATTGTGCAAATGTTGACGGTCAGGCTTGAGCACTGAATCCCCTTTTCTAGTACGACGATACATAATTGCAGCCATATCCATAAGCGGTAAACCAACCAACCAGACAGCGGTTATCGGTCTCATTGCGGCGTCTCTACCTTGTGTATATTCAACCAAGAACCAAACGATGGTTAGGCCAATAAACATACTGCCACTATCGCCCATGAATATTTTGTTTCCTTTAAATCCTTTTAAACTCAGATTAAAGGCAAGAAAGGGGACTAACGCCGCTATAATCAACATAGGCACCATGATGGCCGATCCGTTGTTTGAAATTAACAACAACATCACAACGCTAGATAGCACTACCAAACTCACGCCACCAGCAAGGCCATCAATACCATCTATCATATTGAAAGCATTGATTACACCGACGACACAAACAAGTGTAAAAAAATAACCAACCCAACCAAGATGTACATCCCCAAATCCAAATAAGTCACCTAAATTAGTGATATGGTTTTGGGCACTCCACGCCATAATCGCCGCGACACCAAACTGACAGAGAAGGCGTCCTTTGGCACTTAAATCAAATCTATCATCCAACATACCCAGTAACACAACAAAAGCTGACGCCGTGAAAAATAACGGGTTATTGCGAAGCCATACGTCAGTGGCAAAGCTAGCGATAAGCACGGCCAAAAACATTGCCACACCGCCAGTTAATGGAATGTTTCCTGAGTGAGTTTTACGATAACTAGGCTGGTCAACTAAGCCTAGTTGATGGGCAAATGGGGTCATAACGACCAATAAAATTAACGCCACAAAAAAAGCAGTGCACAGAGGAATTACATCTAAGTATGCAAACATTTAACAAAACTTCCTTATCATACAACTCCACATTCTAACTTTCTCCTTGTTTGTCCATAAACTTTGAGCGGTAATTCTAGCGTTGTTGAAGGGTGTTTGAGCGTTACAAAATGTAATGTAGGTATAACAAACATAAGAGCAACCTTTGCACTGTTGTGTAAAAAATCATTATTATTAAGTAGCAATGGCGTTTTGCGCTGGGAAGTGTAGCAAATCGACCTAGCTAATGACTAGCCATTTCAGTGTTAATCTTCACAAGAGTTCGTGAAAAAACAAGAAAAAATATGAAAGGCAGTAAACGAATCTTAGAAAACTTCACGTTCGACTCCAACTAAATAGAAATCAAGATAAATATGTGCTCAAATTAGGCATTGAACGTCCAATACATAGCACTGACTCAGGCCGAGTCAAACAGAGATTTGGCGGCTCATACAACGTAATAAATTATAATAAAAAAAAGGTGTTTTAATGACAACAAAATCCGTTATCGATAATGGCGACACGAGCTTTTTCGGCCATCCTAAGGGCTTGGCTACGCTATTTTTTACTGAAATGTGGGAGCGTATGAGTTACTACGGCATGCGCGCTCTGCTTGTACTGTTTATGACTGCCAGCATTCAGGAAGGTGGTCTTTTCATCACTGTCGCGTCTGCCACTGCTATTTACGGTTTGTACACAGGTGCCGTGTATTTCATGGGTTTACCCGGTGGCTGGATTGCTGACCGCTTAATTGGTGGGCAAAAAGCGGTGTTATATGGCGGTATCGTGATCATGTGTGGTCACATCGTCTTAGCCATTCCCAGCGACAAAACCTTTTTTGTGGGTTTGGTACTGGTGGTTATCGGTACCGGTTTGTTAAAGCCCAATATCGCGGCCATGGTTGGTCAACTGTATAGCAGTGAAGACCAACGTCGCGACAGCGGCTATACGATTTATTACATGGGTATTAACCTTGGTTCAACCATAGGGTATTTCGTGTGCGGGTATTTACAGGTCGAAATGGGTTGGCACTGGGCGTTTGGTGCCGCTGCCGTGGGCATGGGCTTGGGTATTATTCAATACGTATTAACCCTGAAAAACCTTAAAGGTGCCGGTTCACAACCAGCGGTAAAAATTACTGGTAAAGCGGCTACATTGAGCTGGTCGATTATCGGCGTCGTATTAGCTGGCATCGCGGTTATCACATTTTTAATGATCAGCGGTGTCTATGCTTTTAACCCCGTCGCCATGGCGCAAAACGTGGCGATTGCCATCACCGTCGTATTCCTACTGTATTATGCTGGCATATTTTTCCTCGGTAATTTAAACAGTGATGAAAAACGCAGTTTGGGTGCTTTATTTTTGGTGTGTATTGCTTCCATCTTTTTCTGGACAGGTTTTGAGCAAGCTGGCTCGTCTTTAAACTTGTTTGGCCGTGATTACACTGACCGAATGATTGGCGCCTTTGAAATCCCAACTGCGTGGTTACAATCAGCGAACTCTATATTCTTAGTTATCCTGTCGCCTTTTTTTGCCGCTTTGTGGATTAACCTAGCTAAACGCATGATCACGCCTTCCTACGGCTTCAAAAGTGCTTTGGGTTTAATCATTATGGCAACGGGATTTTTGGTGATGTTTTTTGCCGCACAGTTTGCCGCTTCAGGTTTGAAAGTGGTACCTACTTGGTTAATCGCCACTTACTTCCTGCACACCGTAGGTGAATTATGTTTGAGCCCCATTGCCTTGGCTGCGGTAAGTAAACTTTCGCCCAAGCGCTTTATTGGTCAAATGCAAGGTGTGTTTGTATTGACCTATTCCATCGGCAACGTAGTCGCGGGTTTATTGGCAGGCAACTTCGATCCAGAAAACTTAGAGCAAATGCCTGATTTGTATTTACAAATAAGCTTATTCACTATCGCCATCGGTGTGGTAGTCATGCTGTTTGTCATCAAAACCAGACATTGGGAAAAACGCGCTGATAATTTTGTTTAATTGTCAGAAAAGCGTGCGCCTTGGCGCTGGCTAAATAGTGATTTCGATGCGCCCACTCAAATGTCAGCATTTCAGTGGGCGTTTTGTTATCACTTAATAACAAAGGCTGTATAAATGAAACTGTATTTTACCAGCAAACAAATCCCCAGCTTACAAAACTTGCCACTCAAAGAGCGCTTTGAAGCGCTACAAGGTGCACAAAAGCAATTTCAAGGGCCAGAAAAGTTACTGTTGAATGTGATTAAATTGTGCATCGTGGTACCTGTTTTTATTTGTATTCTCCAAGTCAGTCAAAACTGGCTAGCCTTGTTGTGGGCATTGCTGATAACCTTGGCTTATCCCTTGATTATCAGACCTTTTGAACTCAGTCTTTGCGCTAAATATCTAAACCAATCTAAGTCACAAGGAAATTAAACATGCAGACGATCCTCGTCACAGGTGGTGCAGGTTATATTGGTAGCCACACCGTTTTGCAACTGCTAGAGACCGGCCATCAGGTTATCGTTCTGGATAATCTGTGTAACTCTTCCCCTGAATCCTTGCGTCGTGTTGCCGAGTTGACCGGTAAACAGGCCAAGTTTGTCGAAGGGGATATTCGCGACGCCGCCATACTCAAACAAGTATTCAGTGAAGATAAAATAGACGCGGTTATTCATTTTGCTGGGCTAAAAGCCGTGGGTGAGTCAGTAGAAAAACCCTTAAGTTATTATCACAACAACGTCTATGGCACCTTAACCCTGTGCGAAGCCATGCAAGCCGCTGGGGTAACAAACTTGGTATTCAGTTCATCTGCTACTGTGTATGGCGACCCGGTGGCTTTGCCACTTAAAGAAGATATGCCCACTGGCCACCCAACCAATCCTTACGGCATGTCTAAGCTCATGGTGGAGCATGTATTAACAGATTTATATAAATCCAATCCCAGCTGGAACATTGCCATTTTGCGTTATTTTAATCCGGCGGGGGCTCATCCTTCTGGACGTATTGGAGAGAACCCTAATGGCATCCCCAATAACTTAATGCCGTTTATTACCCAAGTTGCTACCGGCAAACGTGAGTTTTTATCTGTTTTTGGTAACGACTATGCCACCCACGATGGCACAGGTGTAAGAGACTACATTCATGTTGAAGACTTGGCTGCAGGCCACCTAAAAGCCTTAGAAAAGCTGACAGGGAAAGTTGGTTTGGTCACCTATAATTTGGGTACTGGGCAAGGGTACAGTGTATTAGACATGGTCAAAGAATTTGAGAAGCAAAGTGGTCAAAAAGTGCCTTACAAAATTGTGCCACGCCGCAGCGGAGACGTGGCAGCCTGTTACGCTGATCCAGCCTATGCCGCCGAGCAACTGAATTGGCGTGCCGAACGAGGCTTAGCTGAAATGTGCCGCGACTCATGGAAGTGGCAATCCAGTAATCCAGACGGGTATTGAGTTCTTGGGGAGATCCGTCAAACTGTAGAACTACCAACATAAAAGGGGATAGGGTTTACCTTCTCCCCTTTTATTGAGCGAATTTTTATCAACTACATTAATCTACAAACCATCCAAATAAGCATCGATATCTTCATCCAACGCTTCTTCTTCTCTGCTTTGCTCCACTACACCGTCGTTTACCCGGTATTCAAGATTTTGAAAATAGGCACTTTTGACAAAAGTATAGGGGTCGGCAGAGGAGTTGAGTTGTCCCTCTTGCTGAATTAAATTCGCTCGGGTTTCGAGCACTTTGATACCAGTACGCAGGATAGAAAAATAGATGTTTAGCCCTTCAAGGGGGAAGTAAGCCGTGTCCACCACATCACCCACGCCGCTACGAATATCATTGGGTCCCATGGCTGGGAGCATCAAATAAGGTCCAGTGCCCAAGCCCCAACGACCCAGCACTTCGCCAAACTCTTCCTCTTTACGGCCCATGCCAATTTCTTGAGCCACATCAATCGCCCCCAATAAACCAACTGTACTGTTAACTAAAAAACGTCCCAGACTGACAAAACTGTCACTGACTTTACCTTGCAACAGATTATTGATGGTATTCGATGGCTCTTCTAAGTTCAGTGCCATATTGTGCAAACCTGTGCGCGCAAAACCTGGCATGTAGTCTGCATAGACAACGGCGACAGGGCGCAAAATATAAGCATCCAGTACATCAAAGTTAAAGTCATAAATGGAGCGGTTGACTGATTCAAATGGATCTTTGGGATCATCATAACTTCTAGTATTGGTGGTGTTGGCCTGCTCTTGCGCCACTTGCTTTGAGGCACAGCCTCCCAGCATCACCAAAGCCATAAGTGCCAACGCCATTACACTTTTATTCACAGTAGTTCCTTATCAATTAAAATCGTCTGTTCACTTGTTTGCCCAGCTACAAAGGGCGCAACTGTCTCGCCTTGTAATTCTCCTGGTGCCGCGGCCACATTATCATCCACCGAGATACGCGCCACCAACTTTGCTTGTTGCAGATTAGCTAAGGTGTAGCTTGGCATCATGGCGTTGTTTTCGGTTAATTCAATCGTTTGCGGAAAACTGCTAAGGGGTATTTTTACCACTGCTGCCGGCATACGCACCTGCCCACTCGGATCTTGAGCAAACACGTAGACCGTACCCGATTTTGGTAACTTGTCTTGCAGCGCTGCAGCGAGCTTAACGGTAATCACAAAGCCACCAACTTCGCTGTTTGTTGACGCCGTTGTGGGCCCGGCTTGACTGATGTTTGCCTGTTGTAGCTCAGCAATGCGCTGGCTAACCATGGCATAATTCGCGTCGTCACTGGGCAAAATACTGCGCAGTTGTTGCCAGTTTGCCAAGGCTAACTGGCGGTCACCCAACTCAGTCGCGACTATTGCCAATGAACCCATTGCGTTAATGTTTGTGGTGTCTATCGACAACAAATGCTGCAGTACTCGTTTGGCGCGTAACAAGCTGCCTTCCTCATTGCTCATGATCAAAACTTGGCTAAAGCTTTGCAACGCACCTACGCTATTTGGATTAATCGCCAATGACTTTTCAAATGCATCGGTAGCCATGTCAAAACGATCGAGTGCCGCCCATACTCGGCCCAGCAATAACCAACCTACCGCATCGTTAGGCTCTTTTTGTAAACGCGTGCGCAAACCCAAGCTGAAATCTTGTAAATCTTTGGCGGTGATGCTGGCATCGTTTTTTTGCACAATGCGCTGACCTAGCTCAGGCAAACGATCCACCGCCGCTTGCCATTCGAGCAAAGCAGGAAGCTGATTAGCGCGATAATACACCACTGTGGCAATAGCAATGGCAAACACCACCCCCAACCAAAGCAGCATGCTTAACGGTTTAGCACTTGTTTGCTGGCTGGTATTTTCATCAAGTAACGCAAGCTTGAGTTCATTTTCAGCTTGAAGTCGGTCGCTAGCACTAAGCAAGCCTTGCTGCTCTTCACTTTGCAGTTCCAGCAAGCGTTGTTTAATCAATCGTGTATTGGTGAGTTCGTCGCCGCGTTTAAATAATACCTTGCTCAGCCATGGTAGGGCCGCCAATAGCACTGCCGCCAGACAAAGACCGATCGTTCCGAATATAAAAGCGCTCAATCGTCTTTCTCCAACAAAGTTTGTGCATGTTTGGCTTGCTCATCACTGAGCTGAGTGCTGCCTTTACGCTGGCTAAAAATTACTGCACCCCCTGCCGCTAGAATAAATCCTATCGGTAAAATCCACAGCCATATTGTGGTGGGATTAACCGGGGGCTGATAATAAACAAAGTCACCATAACGCTGTTTCATGAAGTGAATAATTTGCTCCGAACTTTGCCCTTGTAAAATCAACTCGTGCACTTTACGTTTTAAATCTTGGGCAATCATGGCATCGGAATCGGCTAGATTTTGATTTTGACACTTCGGACAGCGTAATGCTTTGGTCAACTCAATGAAGGTGGCATGCTGCGCCCCATTATCGAATTTATAGGCGTCTTCACTGGCCAGCAGAGCTACACTCCATAAGGCACAAAAACACAGGACGGAAAAACGGCTTGCCATGGCTAAAAATCTCACTGTGCACCTACCAAACCAGCGTACACAGACGCAAACTTCTTGTCCCAAATACGTGGGTTTAAATCACCAATGTGATGTAAAACAATCCGCCCGTGTTGGTCAATCAAAAAGGTCTCTGGCGCCCCTGTCACGCCTAAATCAAGCGACAAATTACGCTTCACATCAAATATATTAAACGCATAAGGATTACCCAGTTGTGCGAGTTTTTGCTGCACCTCTTGTTGTACTCTTTGCACGGTTTTTTGCCCAAAATCAGGGTCGATGTCTTGATCATAATAAAGACCAACAATGTGTTTGCCCTCTTGCCGCAATTGCGTCAGATAGGGTAGTTCGATGGCGCAGGTGATACACCACACGCCCCATACATTTAACAAAGTAACTTTGCCTAAAAATACGTCTTGGTTAAATGTTTCATCTACTTGCATCAGATTAGGCAGGTTAAAATGGGGAACTGTTTGCTGTAACAAACTTGATTCGAGTTCACGTGGGTCGGAAAAAAGCCCTTTGTACAAAAACACCAATAAAGCCACAAAGGCAAACAGGGGCAGGCCAAAGATCATAAATTTTTTCATGATGGCTGCTCTTCAAGGTTTTTGTGCATAACTTGTGGCTGAGTTTTGCTGGCTAATTTAGCCATACGATAACGTCGATCACTGATGGACAACACACCACCAAACGCCATGATCAGCGCGCCAAGCCATATCCAATTGACAAAGGGTTTAACGTAAATGCGTAGTGCCCAATCGCCGTTTTCGAGGGGTTCACCCAATGCAACAAACAGGTCGCGGGTGATACCACTGTCAATGCCCGCTTCAGTCATACTATTGCGTTGCACCGGATAAAAACGTTTTTCTGCTTCTAAATCAGCTACTTGCTTAGCATCTTGCCACACAACAATATGGCCGCGGTCAGCGCTGTAATTGGGGCCTTGGATCTGACTCACGCGATCAAATACAAAGCGATAGCCTTGTAATTCTAATTCATCACCTACGGCCATACGTACGTTACGTTCCACACTGTAGGCACTCACTAAACTGATGCCAATAAGGGTAACTGCAAAACCTAAGTGTCCGCTCACCATGCCCCAGTGACTGCGACTTAGTGTGGCTAAACTCTGCCACAAGGAAAGTTGCTGAGTTTGTTGCAAAGGCTGAGTGCGCTGCACAATTTCAAAAACCGTGCTCACCACAATCCAGCCACTCAATACCACGCCAAGCACGGCTAAATAAGACATTTCACTGAAACTGGCATTGATCAACAACGCGGCACTGATACTCAACCCCAGCGCAATCAACATCTGTTTGTACAAGGCTTGGGCACTTTGGCTTTTCCAACGCGACAGCGGTCCAATGCCCATAAAAAACACAAAAGGCACAATGAGGTAAGTGAACATTTGGTTGAAAAATGGTGCACCAATGGAAATAGAACCGAGTCCCAGTTCTTTATGAACCAAGGGCAATAACGTGCCCAACAACACCACCAAAGTGGCGGCACTTAAAAACACGTTGTTACCCATGAGCAGAACTTCACGGGAAAACAAACGGTAGTTGCCCACGCCACGCAATTGAGCGCCTCTGAAGGCAAACAAAGCCAATGAACCGCCGATGATCACCACCAATAAACCAAGAATAAATAAACCACGACTTGGATCACTGGCAAAGGAATGCACCGAGACCAAAATACCTGAGCGCACCAAAAACGTCCCCAGTAGACTCAAGGAAAAAGCGGCAATCGCCAGCAAAACAGTCCAGGCTTTAAAGACTTTGCGTTTTTCGGTCACAGCCAAACTGTGAATAAGGGCCGTACCCACTAACCACGGCATGAAAGAGGCGTTTTCCACCGGATCCCAAAACCACCATCCGCCCCAACCGAGTTCGTAATAAGCCCACCAACTTCCCAAGGCTATCCCCACCGTTAAGAAAGACCAGGCGGCCAAAGTCCATGGACGCGACCAGCGCGCCCAGGTTGAATCTAACTTGCCAGATATTAAGGCAGCTAAGGCAAAAGCAAAGGCCACAGAAAACCCCACGTAACCCATGTAAAGCATGGGGGGATGGATGATCATGCCAACATCTTGCAGTAAGGGGTTTAAGTCTTTGCCGTCCACCGGAAAAAACGGCAATAAGCGATCAAAAGGGTTAGAGGTTAACAACATAAACAAATAGAAACCGCTACCCACAAACCCCAATATCGCCAGCACTCTTGCTACCATCGCCAAAGGAATGCCGCGACTGAATAAAGCAACAGCCACTGTCCATGCGGAAAAAATCAACACCCACAATAAAAATGAACCCTCATGCCCACCCCACACTGCCGTGTATTTGTAATAAATAGGCAGGGTACTGTTCGAAGTATTCGCCACGTAGGCAAGGGAGAAGTCATCATTTAAAAAAGCGTGAGTCAAACATACATAGGCAAATACGGTAAATAAAAACATACCAATGGCCAAAGGTTTTGCCATGGCCATTAATTGTGCATGTTGTTTGTATGCACCCCACATGGGGTAGATGGCTAGGGTTATCGCCATCAATAAGGCCAATACTAAGGAAACATTACCCAGTTCAGCTAACATCATCAATATCCTGTACTGTTGGCTTCAGCCGGTTTTGAATAATCCGCCTCTGCGGGCTTGATATGTTTAATCCCTTTCATTTTTTCAGCCAATTCAGGTGGCATATAGTCTTCGTCATGTTTGGCCAACACTTCATGAGCGTCGATATGATGACGGTCACGGAGTATGCCGGTGGCGATAATGCCTTGCCCTTCTCTAAACAAATCAGGCAAGATTCCCTTATAACTTACGGTGACAATCGGACCGGTATCCACTAAATCAAAACTGACGGCCAAGGAGCTTTGGTCGCGTTTTACGCTGCCGGGCACCACCATACCGCCAATGCGCAAACGTTGACCAATCTCTGGCACATTACCTTGTTTGCCATCGATAATTTCAGAGGGGGTATAGAACAAATCAATACTTTGACTCAGGGCATACAGGGTCAAACCGATGGCCATACTCACTGCCACAACGATGGCTGACACGGCTATGAGGCGTTGTTGTCTTCTTGGGTTCATGGTTTATCTACGTCAGGTTATTTAGTTTTGTTGCTCATTTTTGCCGTCATGATTGTTGGCGGCTTGGCGCGCTTGATTTATTCTGGTCTGCCTAGCTTGTTCAATAACTACCTGTTGCAACAAGCGCTTTTTGCTTAGCCAAGCACTGCCCCATAACAAAGCCATACTCAGTAATCCCAAGCCAAACGATAACCACACGTAAAGGCCGTAACCACCCATGGCAAAGAAGGCATTGATACTGTCAAACTGCATACTTAGATCTGTCCTCGTGACGTACTGCCAAGCTGTGCAGTACCGATATTTTTACCCTTGACCAAGTGAATTACCCAGGGTCGTCTTATGTCACGGCGCAAAATTTCATTTTGTAAGGCCAGCAAAAAAATCGCCGCACACACTAACATCCAACTGACAATGCAAAATAACAAAGGTTGCAACATGTCAGGTGGCATTGACGGTTTACCCATCTTTAGAATCGTTGCCCCCTGATGCAAGGTGTTCCACCATTCTACAGAATAATGAATGATCGGTAGATTGATGATCCCCACTAAGGCCATCACACCTGCTGCCTTGCCCGCCTGTTGCACGTCGTTAAACGATTTATACAAGGCAATCACACCTAAAAATAAAAATAATAAAATCAATTGCGACGTCAGTCGCGCATCCCATTCCCACCAAGTACCCCACATGGGTTTGCCCCAGGCTGCGCCGGTGATAAGAGACACAAAAGTCACCATGGCGCCAATCGGGGCCATCGCTATCATCGCCATAAAAGCCGTTTTTACTTGCCACACCAAGCCGATAAAAGCGGCAGCGGCCATGCCGCTATACATCGCCTTTGACAGAATAGCGCTGGGCACATGAATGAAAATAATGCGGTACGAATCACCCTGCTGGTAGTCGCTTGGGGCAAACGCCAAGCCCCAGACACAGCCTATCACCAGACTCACTAGACCCAATACACTGAACCACGGCAATAAACGCTGACATAGGGCGTAACAACGCTCTGTTTTGGCGTAGGGATGTAACCATTTCCACATCAGGACAGACTCACTCTCAAAGCATAGGCAATGGCAAAAGGTGCCAAGGCTAAGGCCAACAATAACATGGCGGCAATAATCGCTAAATGCCCAGTATACGGTAATTGCATGGCTGCAGCATTCACTGCCGATGTCGCAAAAATCAATAAGGGAATAAAAACCGGCACGAGCAACAGCGCCAATAACACCCCGCCCCTACTTAAGCCAACCGTTAAGCCTACCGCTATGGCGCCAACTAAACTGATAACAGGTGTGCCCAAGAGTAAAGTAGCGAGTAAGGCCCAATACATTTCCACACTTAAATGCAAAAACAAGGCGAGTAAGGGTGACAATACAATCAAGGGCACTATGCTGCTCAGCCAATGTGCCAACACTTTGGTTAGGCTTAGCAGGCTCAAAGACCGACTACTGATTAGCAGTTGTTCTAAACTGCCGTCATGATAATCGTCTCGAAACATTCGTTCCAAGCCCATTAACGATGACAAAATTGCCGCCACCCATATCACCCCAGGGCCAATCATTTGCAAGGTCTGTGGGGCCGGCCCAACGGCCAAAGGAAATAAGCTAATCACCATGACAAAAAATATCAGAGGTTGTAATAATTCGCTGCGTTGCCGATAGGCAAGGGCAAATTCACGATACAACAGGGCCCTTATGGCACTCACCAGCGATACTCCAAGTGTAATTCTTGATACTTTTGTTGAGGACTCAGGGCTTGATGTGAGGTAGTTACAATCGCCCCTCCAGCGTTTAAAAAAGCCAGCATTTTGGTATTGAGTAAAGCAATGCCTTGTTTATCAAGGGCGGTAAACGGCTCATCTAAGATCCATAAATTCGCTTGTTGTTTTAGCCACAGTCTTGCCAAGGCAACTCGCCGTTGCTGTCCGGCAGACAACTTACTCACGGCAATATCCTCCAATCCGAGCAAATTCAGATCGGCTAATACCGCATAAATGTCGGTTTCTTGTGCTGCAACGGCATGCAATCGGCACCAAAAAACCAGATTTTCCAATGCGCTGAGCTGGGCGTTTAACCCTGCTTTGTGGCCAAAATACACCAGTTTTTGTTGAAATAAGGGAGCACAATCTTGAATATTTTGCTGCAAAAAACGGACTTCACCGTGTTCCCCTTGGCTAAATCCACATAAGGTGCGTAACAGACTCGTTTTGCCTGCGCCATTCGGGCCTGTGATGTACAACAGATTGCCAGCGTTGACTGAAAAATTAATCTGTTCAAACAATAATCGCTCACCTTTTACGAGGGATAAATTATGGGCACTCAGTACGACCAAAACTGCACTCAAAGCAAGAATAAAAGTGGACAGGATGTTAGCATAAGGGCTAGGTGATACCTACCTTTCACGTGAATAAATTACGACAAATTGTGACAAAATAAATCCATCTACATCGCCACTAATATGTCAGTACACGGGGCGGATTTTGATCGCGACCTGAAGCGATTTTTCCTCTACAGTAAGTAAACAAGATAAATTTTAATGAGCTGGGACTTGGGTCGATAACCCCACTATGACAGACATTCCTTTGACAATTCGCACCCAACTTAGCCAAGCGTTAACACAGCTAAGCCAAGTCGCGCCTGACTCAGTGGCCGCTCGTGAGGCGATTGAGGTTATTGTCAAACAACTGGGTGCCAATCAAATAAGTCTTTCAAGCCCAGCCCCAAGCAGTCCCCTGTCCTTGTTTAAACGCCTTCCACCCGTGGTCGTAAATAGTGGCGCATTGCAGGGCAGCGTAGTATCTGGGCAAACTTACCAACTGAAATTAACTAATGATGGTAGGGCGCAACTGCAGTTTTATCTTGCACCAACTGCCAATTCAAGCCAACCAGGTCTTGCTGGTGGTAGCGTAAATTCCCTCACAACTTCCACTGCCACCTCAACACCAACAAGCTTCGTGCTTTCCCCTGAAATCGCAAAACGACTGTTAACTTTGCCAGCCACCCAGTTGAGTCAGACACTGAGTGCTGTGCAAGGTAAAGACAACACGAGGAGTGCGGCTCAAGTTGTCTCGCCAACAAATGTGTCTGCGCCGGTAACATTCAAGTTAAGTGCCAACGTGCTGGAATTAGCGGGCAACAATCTGCGTTTGAGCATCGACAACCCCAGCCTGACTGCAAAGCTAAGCACACAAAGTACGCCAAATAATGTCGTCGACTTACCCTTAACAAAACAGTCGCTGGCTCAAGTGCAAAGCAGTCAAAGTTATGCGGTAGGCGAAAAAGTCAATCTCGTCATACAAGCACGGGGCAACAATTGGCAAGTGTCGATATGGCCCGTAAGTGGCAATCAGAGCGTTGCAACAAAGGGTGATGTTGCCTTACAAGTCAGTCAACGTGCGCTGCTATTAGCGGCAGGTAATAGTGAACAAACGTCTTCACCACGCAGTGAGCAAAACACCTCTAATCCGTTAAAAACTAATACCACGACCCAAACTTCATCTATACAAGCTCCCGCCACAGCACTACCGTCAATACAAACCTCAAACAGTGCAGCTAAGGCCTTGGCGAGTGACTTAAGGGCAGCAGGGAGTAGTGACAAAAACGTCAACGCCCTGATTAAAGTTATCGTCAATCCCCTGGTAAATAAAGGCTTTAACTTGGCAATACTGCCCACCCTAGCGCAACAGCAACCCCTAGAACTCCCCCTTGATGTAGGCAAGGTAGTCAAGCAAATCAATCAAATAGCCGAAACGGATGCCCTCAACTTGGCCCAACAACTCAGTAGCGGATTGACCACAAAACTTGTTATGCAAGTGCCAACAAATGGTGAGTTTAAATTGTTGGTTTATGCTGCCAAGCTCGTTGCGCAGCTACCCCTTGATACTGCGATGGCGCAAGCACTAAAACCTTTAAATATAAATAATTTAGAAAAAGTAATTACTAACTTACAGTCAGCCGATAAAACAGCGAGTCTAGGGGTCGTCAGCACTGATGCTAAGAGTCTCAATATCGACAAGACCAGCACTAACAGCAGAGATAATCAAAGCCTTCATGCCTCGAAAAACACGCCCATAGACGGTCTGATTAAGGCCACAGCTAACCAAGCCGACCAACGGGCCAGCAATATCGCTCCAATAAATGGTAATGAGGCGAAACCACGCACTCTAGTTGAATTAAAACTCGCCCTTGCCCAAGCACTGAATGCAAATAGTGATGCTAGCAACACTCGCATTACGCCCGCCTTGCTCAACAATAAGGTAGAGCAACTTAACTTACTGCATAGTTTATTGCGCATTGTGAATGCCAAAGCCGACGTGCCCAGTAACGTTTTGCAGCAATTAGACCAAGGCTTACTCAGTGCCACGCAAAGCAAAGAACTAAACGACAGTAACAGCAAAGAATGGGTCAAACAGCTCACTCAGGAATTGAAACAAAGTTTGCCACGTGGCAATGAACAAGATGCCGCGCAAATTAAACAACTCCTGACTCAGCCTGCCTTTACTTTATCGCCAGTAAGTATCGTTACACCACCAAGCACCCCGGGGTTGTTGGCCGGTTTGCTGACATTATTGCAAGTATCTCTGGCTTCACGTTTGTTGCGCAATCAGCCCAGTTTGGCCGAACGTGTTGCGCAGGTCCTACCCAGTATTTTGTCGGGCAATGAAAGTACTTCGAGTGAGGGGCGAAGCAGTGCAGCCAGTAAAACCATGCAGGAGTTTTCGCAATTAGAACAAAAACAACAGTTAATGCGTAATATTGGTAAATTACTCGCCGATCATCAAAGCAGTAAACTCAACAACGCAGAGCGCATGGTGCAAGGCCAAGAAAGTTTTTACTACAATCTACCCGCCGCCTTTGGTGGTGATTTTAAAAATATTGAACTCCTCATTAGACGCGACGAACAGCGCGAGCAAGATAACAGCCAACACCATAATGATGGCAACAAACATTGGCAACTGACCATGAAGCTTAGCGTTGGCGAGGTGGGTGAACTGCTTACCAAGGCAAGATTACGCCCAGATGAAGTAGACTTAGATTTCTATGCCTCAAATGATGAAGTGAAATATCAAGTCCTCAATTTCTTGCCGATTTTAAAACGCCGCTTTAGCAACCTAGGTATTACCATTGCCGCCACCCAATGCCAATTAGGGAAAATTCCCACTACCCTTGCACAACGGCCTTATCATATTTTCTCGACGCAGGCTTAAAACGACATGACAGACGAGACAACACATAAACAAGACAGCAACGAGGAAAACACAGGCAAAGCCAAAAGTGCCGTTGCGCTTAAATATCAGCAAGGTGAAAAAGGCGCAGCCCCCACCATAATTGCCAAAGGTTTTGGTGATTTAGCGGATGAAATCATTCAGTTAGCCAGAGAAAATGGCGTTCTCGTTCATGAAGATCCCTATCTCAGTGATTTTCTTGCCACCCTTGATTTGGGCCAAGAAATCCCCGACCAGCTCTACCATGTTATCGCAGAGCTCATTGCCTTTTCGTATGTTTTACAAGGCAAATTCCCAGATAGTTGGGCCAAAGAAATGGGCAAGGTCTCACAACACGTTTGAGCAAAAAAAAAAGCCCTGTATCACAGGGCTAAAAAGGGAGTTAACGTGAGTTAATTGCTAGGTAACTAACAATCTGTGGTCGTTTAATTAAAGCACATCAGCCGATGCAGCGGGCGCTTCAGGTTTGATGGTTTTCGACAGTAATAATTCTTCGCGTAAACGTTTTTCAATATCTTCTGCCATGGCTTTGTTTTCTTGTAAATACTTCACTACGTTGGCTTTACCTTGACCGATGCGTTCACCTTTGTAGCTATACCATGCACCGGCTTTTTCCACCATTTTCTGTGCCACGCCCAAATCGATGAGCTCAGCTTCTTTACAAATACCTGAACCATACATGATTTGAAACTCGGCTTGTTTAAACGGTGGAGCGACTTTGTTCTTCACCACTTTCACCCGAGTTTCACTGCCTACTACCTCATCGCCCTCTTTAATAGCGCCGATACGACGAATATCTAAACGTACCGAAGCATAGAATTTCAGGGCGTTACCGCCAGTGGTGGTTTCTGGCGAACCAAACATCACGCCAATCTTCATACGAATTTGGTTGATAAAAATAACCAAGGTATTCGAACGTTTAATGTTACCGGTTAACTTACGCAGGGCTTGCGACATCAAACGCGCTTGCAAACCGACGTGCGAATCACCCATGTCACCTTCGATTTCAGCTTTGGGGGTTAAAGCGGCAACCGAGTCGACAATAACCACGTCAACTGCACCAGAGCGCACTAACATGTCACAGATTTCTAAGGCTTGTTCACCCGTGTCTGGCTGCGACACTAACAAGTCATCGATATTAACGCCTAACGCTTTGGCATAAATAGGATCCAAAGCGTGCTCAGCATCCACAAACGCACAGGTTTTACCGGCTTTTTGAGCTTCTGCTACCACTTGTAAAGTTAAGGTTGTTTTACCCGAAGATTCAGGCCCGTATATTTCCACTACCCGACCACATGGCAATCCGCCTATGCCTAAGGCAATGTCGATGGTTAATGATCCGGTGGAAATCGTGTCGATGTCTAAGGCGTTATTGTCGCCCAAACGCATGATCGCACCCTTGCCAAATTGTTTTTCGATCTGGCCTAATGCGGCAGTCAATGCTTTATTTTTATTGTCATCCATAAGAATATCCTTAATGCGGTTAGTCAGCCTGAGTCAGTGCTCAAGTGAGTGCTTAGCTCTGTCAATAGCAGAAGTATACTGTATGGTTATACAGTTACAATAGTTTGCTGAAAATTAATTAACTTTTGTGTTTTTTTCAAACAGCGACGCAAAGTCTTGCTACTTCGATTCAACGGCTAGTGTTGCGCCTGCTCAACCCAATCACGTTGTTTCACCGACCAGCGACGAGCCCAATATAAAAACGGTGTATCCGCCAAGGCGATAATCACCTTGAATAAGTACTTGGCCATGGCCAATTGCATAGCGGTAGCAAAATCAACAATGCCCCACCAAACCACTATGCCGTAAATGAAAGTATCGATAGCTTGCGACAACATGGTGGACACATTATTGCGCAGCCACAAATGGCGTCCTTGGGTTTTTTGTTTGATGCGATGATAGATCCACACATCAAAACTTTGTGAAATAAAGTAGGCTAATAACGAGCCAAATACAAAACGAGGACTGAAGTTAAACAGAGTCTCGGTGGCTTGATGAATACTCAAGGCAAAGTCTTTGGTCGCTGGGGCACTGGATGGCAAGTACATCAGGCTGATGCTGGTCATGATAATAAAAATAACACTCACCACAAAACCGATCATCACCGCGCGGTTGGCTTCACGTTTGCCATAGCGTTCACTGAGTAAGTCAGTTGCAAAATAAATACTTGAGTAAAGGATCACACCCATGCTGGTTTGCAGACCAAATATTTCGGTTAATTTAGGCCCCTGCAAGTTGGCTAATAATAAGCTTATCACCACACTCGCGTATAAACCTTGGCGACCAAACAAACGAAACAAAACAACCGCGCAGCCTAAATCAACGAAGATGGTCAAACACCACAAAAGTGCTTGTTGGTTAGCAAAATATTCGGCGAAAAGCTGGGTCAGCATAAGATTCAATCCACCTTGGGTTGTTACGCGCGGCGCGAGTTATAGGCGCCAAAAGCCGGCATAATAAATAGTGCCGATAGTTACTCGACAGCGGCTCAAGATGATCAATGTTTTTCCATTAAAATTCGCGTCTGCTGCAAAGCAAAGTCTACCGCCTGCTCACGCACGCTTTGTCGGTCGCCAGTGAATAATTGACAACTACTCGTTACCTCTCCATCGACAAAAAACCCAAACCACACCGTACCCACTGGTTTTTCGACACTGCCACCATCCGGACCAGCAATCCCACTCACCGCCACCGCTACTTGCGCGTTGGCCAGCATTGCCGCACCTTGAGCCATGGCCTCAACGGTTTGCTGAGAGACAGCACCGTAGGTAACCAGAGTGTGCCTATCAACATTCAGCAGGTTTTCCTTCGCCTCGTTGGCATAACTAATAATGCCTTGTTTGAACCAGGCAGAACTTCCAGAAATAGCTGTGATGGCGTATCCTATGCCACCACCGGTGCATGACTCAGCGCAGCTAATATGCCAGTGTCGAGTCAACAATAATTGTCCGAGTTGTGCCGCGAGTTGCAGCGTGTTAGCCGTCATATTTGTGCCTGTATGCCAGATGAATTAGCAACGTGGGTGCCGATAGCCACCAAACTATAACTAAAAAGTAAAATCATTATGCCGTCGAACAAATTTTCAGAGCAAGCGCAATCGCACACTGCACTCGAATCTCATACCCCAATGATGCAACAATATTTGCGTATTAAAGCCGAGCATCCGGATATCTTATTGTTTTATCGTATGGGGGATTTTTACGAATTATTTTTCGACGATGCTAAAAAAGCTGCCGAACTTTTAGATATCTCTCTCACTGCCCGGGGTAAATCAGGAGGCAATGCCATCCCCATGGCCGGCGTGCCCTATCATGCCGTTGAAAACTACTTGGCTCGCCTGGTTAAATTAGGCCAATCCGTGGCCATCGTTGAGCAAATTGGTGATCCTGCCACCAGCAAAGGTCCAGTAGAGCGACAGGTGCAGCGTATCGTCACCCCAGGTACGGTGTCTGACGAGGCCTTATTAGACGATAAAAAAGATAACCTGCTCGCTGCCGTTGTGGCCATCAAACACGGCGCAAACGAGCAACTTGGTTATGCTACCTTAGACGTTACCACCGGGCGTTTTGCTGTGTGTGAACCGCACAATTTGGATGCCTTGGCCGCCGAAATTCAACGTACTAACCCAGCGGAATTGCTCTATACCGAACAATTTGCTCACCTAACTCTCATCGATTCGCGCCCCGGCTTACGCCGCAGGCCCCAGTGGGAATTTGATAAAGCCACCGCCGTCAACTTGCTGAATCAGCAATTTGGCACCAAAGAACTGAGTGGTTTTGGTCTGGTGGATACCCACGCTGGTTTATGTGCAGCAGGTTGTGTCATGCACTATGTGAAAGACACCCAGCGCGCGGCTTTGCCACACATTCGCAAAATCGAATTAGAACTATCTTCTGCCACGGTGCAACTCGATGCTGCCACGCGGCGTAATTTAGAACTCACCCAAAACCTTGCCGGTGGTCGAGAAAATACCTTAGCCAGTGTGTTAGACAACACCTCAACCCCCATGGGCAGCCGTTTATTGCAGCGTTGGTTACACCGCCCGTTGACCGACCGTCGCCTGCTACAAGCACGGCAAAATAATATTAAATCTCTGCTCAATACCGATTACCCGCAGTTGCAATGTTTGCTCAAACAGGTGGGTGATATGCAGCGGGTCTTGGCGCGTTTAGCCCTGCGCTCTGCGCGGCCACGTGATTTCGCGCGCCTGCGCCAAGGCTTTAGTTTATTGCCTGAAATCCAAGCGTTTGTGACAGAAGAGTCGGCGCAAACTGCCAATACTGGGCTCATGCAGTTGGCCAGTGAAATCAGTCAGTTTCCACAATTTGCGCAATTGCTCACACGTGCTATCGAAGAGTCACCACCGGTTTTGATCCGTGACGGTGGCGTGATCAAAGCAGGCTACCACGCTGAACTGGATGAACTGCGCGCTTTATCCCAAGGAGCCACCGACTATTTGGATGAATTAGAAGCACGAGAAAAAGCGCGTACAGGTATTGCCAGTCTTAAAGTGGGCTACAATCGCGTGCACGGTTTTTATATAGAAACCAGCCGCGGGGCCAGTGAGCAAGTGCCTGCAGATTATATTCGTCGCCAAACCCTGAAAAATAATGAACGGTACATCATTCCTGAATTAAAAGAGCACGAAGACAAGGTGCTTACTAGCCAAAGTCGCGCTTTAGCCCTTGAAAAACGCCTGTATGATGAACTCTTCGACATCTTGTTGCCCGAACTCGACGCCCTCATGCAAAGTGCCGCTGCGTTGGCTGAACTAGACGTATTAAGCAACCTTGCCGAACGTGCTGAAACCCTTAATTATCAGTGCCCAGAGTTAAGCACAAACAGCGGCATATTCTACGATCAAGGCCGCCACCCCGTGGTAGAACACGTGATGAAAACGCCGTTTATCGCCAATCCCTTGGCAGTCAACCCCAAACGTCGCATGTTGGTGATCACCGGCCCCAACATGGGCGGTAAATCCACTTACATGCGCCAGACTGCATTGATTGTATTGATGGCCTACATTGGTAGTTTTGTACCAGCGGATAACGCCCAGATTGGCCCTATTGATCGTATTTTCACCCGTATCGGAGCTTCAGACGATCTCGCTTCAGGTCGCTCAACTTTCATGGTGGAAATGACCGAAACAGCCAATATTTTGAATAACGCCACCGCTAACTCTTTGGTATTGATGGACGAAATTGGCCGTGGCACCAGCACCTACGACGGTTTGTCGTTGGCTTGGTCTTGTGCCGATTACCTCGCACAAAAGTTGCAATCCTATACCTTATTTGCCACCCACTATTTCGAATTAACCGCCTTAGCCGATGCACGGGATGAGCTCGCCAATGTGCATTTAGACGCCGTGGAACATGCCGACACCATCAGGTTTATGCACGCCGTGCAAGAAGGCGCGGCCAATAAGAGTTATGGTTTGCAAGTGGCACAATTAGCCGGTGTGCCGAAAGCCGTGATCCAGCAAGCAAAACTGAAATTGCATGAATTGGAAAACCACCGAGTGCTCGACAAAACCGAAACCAGCGCGCCACGTAGCAAACAGTTAGACATGCTCACGCAAAGTGATGAAGTGCGTTTAGCCCTGCAAAAAATCAACCCAGATGAACTGACACCTAAAATGGCTTTGGAGTATTTGTATCAATTAAAACAACTCGCTGACGCTTAAGGTAGCAGCGAGTAGTTAGTGAAGCACTTCAATTGGTGAAAACCGTACTCAGCGCTTACACAATTGGCAACGAATACACCAGTGTTTGAGCGCATCGTCACCTGTTCAATTCGGTAATATGCCAAAGTTCACCACTGGGTCCCCACAGATAAACGACGGCACCCCAAGGTTCTTGGGTGATTTCACTGTGCTTAAGATCACTGATCCTCGATAACCACGTATAGGCTTCATCTATGTTGTCGACGATCAGTTGCAACATCATCGAATTCGGCGCTTTACTGTCGACATTTCTATGTAGAAAAAACGTACAGCTACCTTTTTGAAAGAGGGTTAAATCTGGCCCTGCATGCTCGCCTTTAAAGCCAAGAAGTGTGTAAAAAGACCGTGATAACTCGTAGTCCTTGCTTGGAATAAACGGTCTAATGTCAGTAATATTCAACGATCCATCCCCTTTTTTTATAGCCAAACCTTACTTGGCGAATGATGCATTTAATCTAGAGTGCTTAATGATGCCTCGCGACCACCACTCACTCAGTGATCTTTTTGCAAGTACTCGAAACGATAATCTTCGACTCTACATCACATTTGCTTTGGGCTAAAGCCGTTGATGGGCATTCACGTGGAAGAGTATGTCGTTTGCGCCAAGGCAGGCATGACTTGCGTGCTAACTGCGAGCTTTGCCCACTTGCTACCTGCCATTACACGCTGAAATAAAACAGGTTTATTTCATTTAATCCACGCTTTTGAATTGTGAGATTACGCGCTTTTAAGTATACTATTTGCCCGTCTGAGGGTGATTATTTTGCGTAAGCAACAATGGCGTATTCATCACCCCAAAAAAGTAAACATCATTCCAACTCCAACGCCTTAGGGTTCTCATGACAAATTATATTTTCGTCACAGGTGGTGTCGTATCATCACTTGGAAAAGGTATTGCTGCCGCCTCCTTAGCTGCAATTTTAGAGGCGCGGGGACTGAAGGTCACCATGCTCAAACTGGACCCTTATATCAACGTTGACCCCGGCACCATGAGCCCTATCCAACACGGGGAAGTGTTTGTCACTGACGACGGCGCCGAAACCGACCTTGACTTAGGTCACTATGAACGTTTCATTCGCACGCGCATGACCAAACGCAATAACTTTACTACTGGTCGGGTGTACGAAGAAGTGATTCGTCGCGAACGCCGAGGCGACTACCTTGGTGCCACCATTCAGGTCATTCCCCACATTACTAACGAAATTAAGCGCCGTATTATCGCCGGTGCCGAAGGCGTTGATATTGCCATCGTTGAAATCGGCGGCACAGTGGGTGACATCGAATCACAACCGTTTTTGGAAGCCATTCGCCAATTAGGTACCGAAGTAGGTCGTGAACGGGCGATGTACATGCACCTCACGCTTGTTCCCTACATGGCGGCTTCGGGTGAAGTCAAAACCAAACCAACGCAACATTCGGTAAAAGAACTACGCTCCATCGGTATTCAGCCGGACATTCTGGTGTGCCGTTCTGAGAGTGCTTTACCGTCTAATGAACGGTCAAAAATTGCTCTGTTCACGAATGTTGCCGACAAAGCGGTAATTTCTCTACGTGATGCCAGCAGTATTTATAAGATCCCTGCGGCATTAAAAGCTCAAGGCATGGATGAATTGGTAGTAAAACGCTTTGGTTACGATTGCCCTGAAGCCGATTTGACCGAATGGGAACAAGTATTGTTTGCTGAATCTAATCCCGTTGGTGAGGTCACGATCGGCATGGTGGGCAAATATGTTGAACTACCTGATGCCTACAAATCGGTGAACGAAGCCCTTAAACATGCGGGTTTGAAAAATCGTCAAACCGTGAATATTCGTTATATTGATTCGCAAGATGTTGAAAGCAAAGGGGATCACATCCTGCAAGGTTTAGATGCCATCTTAGTGCCCGGTGGCTTCGGCGAACGCGGAATTGAAGGCAAAATTGCCACAGCCAGGTATGCAAGGGAAAACAAAATCCCGTATTTGGGCATCTGTTTGGGCATGCAAGTGGCCATCATTGAGTTCGCCCGCAATGTAGCTGGCATGGAAGGCGCCAACAGCAGTGAGTTTGATCCACAATCGCCCTATCCTGTGGTAGGTTTAATCACCGAGTGGCTGGATGCAGCGGGCGCGACTGAAGTACGTGACGAAAGCTCTGATCTCGGTGGCACCATGCGTTTAGGCAGTCAGTTGTGTCATTTGATCCCGGGCAGCAAAGTGCATGAATTGTATGGCTCCACTGAAATTTACGAACGGCACCGTCACCGTTATGAAGTGAACAATACATTACGCACTGAGCTTGAGGCCAAAGGGCTGTTAGTGACTGGTCTTTCCACTGACAAACGACTGGTAGAAGTCATTGAATTACCTGATCATCCGTGGTTTGTTGCAGGTCAATTTCACCCGGAATTTAACTCAACACCCCGCGACGGCCATCCTTTATTTGAAGGTTTTGTCAAAGCGGCAGCAGAATTCCACAAACTCAACAATTAACTTAATTTTTCAGACTTAGTAAGGAACGTCAATGTCAAAGATCAGCAAAATTATTGGTCGTGAAATCATGGATTCTCGCGGCAACCCGACGGTAGAAGCGGATGTGTATTTAGAGTCTGGTGCGATGGGCCGTGCGTGCGCACCATCTGGCGCATCAACCGGCTCACGCGAAGCCTTAGAATTGCGTGACGGCGATAAAAAGCGTTACCTCGGCAAAGGCGTGCTGAAAGCCGTATCTGCTATCAATAATGAATTGCAACAGGCTTTACTTGGCCACAACGCTTACGATCAACAAGCCATCGACCAAGTGATGATTGCCTTAGACGGTACTGAAAACAAAGAAAAATTTGGTGCAAATGCCATTCTAGCCGTGTCGTTGGCGGTGGCTAAAGCGGCAGCGTTGGACAAAAAAATCCCTTTGTATCAACACATTTCTGAATTAAACGGTACGGCGGGTCAATACTCCATGCCGGTGCCAATGATGAACATCATCAATGGTGGTGAGCACGCTGACAACAACGTGGATATTCAAGAATTTATGGTGCAGCCGGTTGGCGCAGCGAGCTTCAAAGAAGCATTGCGCATGGGTGCAGAAATTTTTCACAGTTTGAAAAAAGTGTTACATGCCAAAGGTTTGAGTACTGCTGTTGGTGACGAAGGTGGTTTTGCACCAAACTTAAGTTCAAATGAAGAAGCCTTAAAAGTGATCATCCAAGCCGTTGAAGCCGCCGGTTATGTGATGAATAAAGATGTGACCCTTGCTTTAGACTGTGCCTCTTCTGAATTTTATCATGATGGTAAATATGACCTTAAAGGTGAGGGCAAAGTGTTCAGTTCTGAAGGCTTTAGTGATTATTTGGGTGAGCTTGCCAGCAAATACCCCATCATTTCTATTGAAGATGGCTTAGACGAGAGTGACTGGGCTGGTTGGGCGTATTTAACCGAAAAATTAGGCGATAAAATCCAACTGGTAGGTGATGATTTATTTGTGACCAATACCAAGATCCTCAAACGTGGTATCGACAATGGTGTAGGTAATTCCATCTTAATTAAGTTTAATCAGATTGGTTCATTGACTGAAACCTTAGAAGCCATTCGTATGGCAAAAAATGCCGGGTTTACTGCGGTTATTTCTCATCGCAGTGGTGAGACCGAAGATGCCACCATCGCCGATTTGGCCGTGGGTACAGCGGCGGGACAAATTAAAACCGGCTCGTTGTGCCGCTCTGATCGTGTAGCAAAATACAATCAATTGTTACGCATTGAAGAAGCCCTAGGTAGCAGCGTGAGCTACGGCGGACGCAAAGAAATCAAAGGTCAATAATCAGCGCGGGGATAGCCACCTACCTTGCTATCCCCTACTTATTGATTCAACATGGCTATTGATGAAATCGACACTCCCTCCCCCCATTGATCTCGGTCAACAAGTTAATATCTTTTCTGACGATGTTCGTCAGCTACATTTTGCTGAACTGTGTAATGCCCTGTACGAACGAGAACTTAGCGCCTTAGCCCAGCGAAAATTCAATAATATCAGTCTGTTACAACGTCAAATTGGCGGCTTGAAGCACTATATAAAACGCGCTGCCTATCAATTTTTACAGCCTCATCCGGTATTGGTGCTCGACAGCCATAATGCCAGTTGGCAACACAAACAAGCCGCACACTGCCCCGCCAAACTTGAAGACTTTGCTGCTGTAGCCCAGTGGTTTGCTCAACAACATGAACTTGGGATCGCCGTGGCAGTGCACATTAATACCCTTGGCAACGAACATATCGAACTGGATTCCATTGATAGGATTGATTCAGAGGCGCATACCTTGCACCTGAATAAATTTGGTTGGTTTACGCAAGATGGCAAAAAGTGTGAGGCCGCACCAAGCACTAACGTGCAAGTCCAATTGCTTAAACCGAATAAGGCTGTGATGGTCGCTGCGTGTTGTGGGCACAGTTGGAACTACAAAGGCAAAACCCAACCGCATACCTTAAGTCTACGTGAGTTGATGTTGTCGTTTGGAATTAACTGGAAGACCTTTCGTTAACTTTGGTTGCTGTTGTTAACATTGGTTGGGTGCCCTTCGTTTAAAAACTCCCCGCCGCAATGCTGACTTGGTTTCTCCCTGCTCTTTTCGCTTCGTATAATGCCATATCGGCACGGTGCACTACTTCATCTTGACTCTCATCAGCCCGCCTTGCGCCAGACACACCGATACTCACCGTCACCCTGCCTACTTCTGGGAAAGTCTGGGCTTCTATGCTTAAACGAATTTTCTCTGCGACTTTAATGGCACTTTCAATGGTGTCGGGGAGCAGCACCAAAAATTCTTCGCCTCCAAAACGTGCGGCAAGGTCTGTCTGCCGCACGCTGGATTGAATGAGTTTAGCAATGTCAATTAACACCGCGTCACCCACCAAATGACCGAATTTGTCGTTCACTTGTTTGAAATGATCGACATCTAATATCAATACTGAAAAGCGCGTACCGCTGCGTTTAAGCACCAAAAACTCATGCTGCAAAGCTTCTTCAGCTGCTCGGCGATTCTGCAAACCGGTCAGGCCATCACGTCGCGAAAGACGCTGGAGTTGCAAATTTGCTTCTTCTAGCGCAGCCGTACGCTCTTGGACTTTTTCTTCCAACTTACTGTTTATCTCACTCAATGCTTGGCGACGACTCAACAAATTACTGGTCATGCCCTGCAACGAAGCGCTGAGACTTTTGACTTCTTGCAAATTACTACTGATGTCGAACTTGGCTCGTTCGTTACCTGCCTGAATCAAATTGGCGACACGCGCTAGCTGCTCAATGGGCCGACTCATTTGACTAGCGAGCCTGTAGGTTACCGATAAAATCAGAATAACGGCCAAACTGCCCATCCACAGCATGGTTGTTCTTAACTCTAATGCCGCTGCTAAGGCTTTTTCAACGGGCTGACGTACCACTATCTTCCATGCCAGTTGAGCACTATTTGGCACGTTCACATCAAAAGAGCTGGTGACATACTCGGCACCATCAGGCCAACGAATAACATCACTGTCACCACTGGCCGGCAATGCTTTAGGCAGGCTCAATTGACTGATACTGGCGTATGGATAAAGCAACTGTTGCTGAGCATTGGCAATATACACTTCTAAACCTTGCTCTTTGGCATCATGGGGCAATGAACCTTGTAGTACCACTTTGACCCACGACCAATCAGCATGAATCGCCACCACACCAAGTAGTTTGTGGTTGGCGTTAAATACTGGCGCGGCAAAATCAACAAAACGCAAGGGTTCGTCGGTGTTTTTAACTTGTAACTGCTTCGCCAGCAAGACAGCTTCATGCACATCACCAAGGTAGGGTGCATGTTGTGCTTGCACAAACCAAGGACGCGCACTGACATAGTCGCCCAATAACAAATCATTAAACGACACCAATACTTTTCCGTCAGGGTCAACAAAAGCTATCCATACATAATGTGGATTAGAGCTTTGCAACAATTCAAAGATACTCTGGATACTGGCGGTATTGACTTCTTGTTGGCTGAAAACCGGACGTTTACTTAATAAAATGATTTCCCGTTCGCGCTCTTTCAGCGTGGCCGCCAAGGCGTTGGCATTGGTGCGCCCTATGCTCACCAAGGCATCGCTGCTTGCTTGGCGGATTTTGTCTGACGCTTGATAGTAGAGATAGGAAAATAACAGACTGCCGATGAGCAACAACAAACCACCAAACAGCAAAGTTAATCGATTCCGAAAAATATTGAGCCAACTCAACATGGTGCTTTACTACTTCCTTTCATACAGTGGATAACACTCGTTCAGCAAACATCAAACAGGCAGCATCGTATTTGGGTCAAAGACCGTGGGCTTGTCGTAGCCTAACTCACTTAACTCCCCTGCGCAGGTGAATACTTTTGCAGGTGTAAATACTGTAGTGCCCGTGAATACATTTTTGCAGCAAATACAATGCCATAGTCTTAGATAAAAAGACAATGTAAGGAATGCCCAGTCGTCAAACACGGTATGTTTTGAAATCATTAGCCGTAACCACTTATTGTTTATATATTTTTGTCTAAGCAACACAAATAAGCAGTAAAAACGTAAGCTTATGCTTATTCGTTATATAACTCAGCTCTACATTTGGTTGACCAGTGCCGTCTTTGGCGTTAAAACTGACAGCATAAAATTTAAGGTAACCTAGATGACTACAAACATGCTCACTATCCTACTCCTTCTGGCAGCAAGACTGCACGGGTAGATTGTAAGCAAACAACGTAGTTGCAGATTTACAAAAACCCGTGCCAAGCACGGGTTTTTTGTATGTGCGTTATATGCTGTGTGATACACAACATCTAAGGTACAGGCACCACAACAGAGCAATAGGAGAAGGTATGTCAAACCACGTTAAGATATTCGACACCACCTTGCGAGACGGTGAACAGGCTCTGCCCGCCAGTTTGGGCGTAAAGGAAAAACTGAAAATTGCTCTGGCGCTTGAACGCCTTGGTGTCGACATTATCGAGGCTGGATTTCCCGTCTCTTCTCCCGGTGATTTTGATTCGGTGCAAACCATTGCCCGTGAAGTGAAAAATGCCACAGTGTGTGGTTTATCGCGTGCCTTGGACAAGGATATTGATGCCTGTGGAGAGGCCTTAAAAGTGGCCGATCACTTTCGTATTCATACCTTTATTGCCACCTCAGAAATCCATGTGGGCAGCAAGTTACGCAAATCCCAGGATGAAGTGGTGGAAATGGCAGTCAAGGCAGTTAAACGTGCACAGCGCTACACCAACGATGTGGAATTTTCCTGCGAAGATGCGGGACGAACCCATATTGACTATTTGTGCCGCATGGTAGAAGCGGCAATTAATGCCGGGGCCACCACGGTGAATATTCCTGACACGGTAGGTTATACCACGCCAACCGAGTTTGGCGGTATCATCCATAACTTGTTTAATCGAGTTCCCAACATCGACAAAGCGATTATCTCGGTACATTGCCATAACGACTTAGGTTTGGCGGTGGCGAATTCCTTAGCCGCAGTTGAACAAGGCGCGCGTCAAGTTGAATGCACTATCAACGGCTTAGGTGAGCGGGCGGGTAACTGCTCACTGGAAGAAATTGCCATGATCTTACAGACTCGCCACGCCATGTATGGTTTAAATACGAATATTCGCAGCCAAGAAATTTCGCGCACCTCTAAGTTGGTCAGCAACCTGTGCAACATGCCAGTGCAAGCAAACAAAGCCATTGTGGGGGCAAATGCCTTCAGTCATTCCTCTGGGATCCATCAAGACGGTGTATTAAAAGCGCAAAACACCTATGAGATCATGACCCCAGAAAGCGTGGGCATAAACAAAAACAATTTAAACTTAACCTCTCGTTCGGGGCGGCATGTGATCAAACACCGCCTCATCGAATTGGGCTATAAAGAGAGCGACTTTGATTTGGAAAGTGTTTACGCCGCTTTCCTAAAACTGGCCGACAAAAAAGGCCAAGTATTTGATTACGATTTGGAAGCTTTATTGTTTTTCAGTCAACAAGAACACCATCATGCCTATTATGAATTGAAGTATTTACACGCCAATTCTGGTAAAGAAATCATTCCTAGCGCCACGGTTTGTTTAAAAGTAGGTGACAAAGAAATTACCGAATCAGCCATTGGTAATGGCCCGGTGGATGCGGCTTACAATGCCATCACCAAGGTATTAGGCCACAATCTGATTGATATTGTTGACTTCAAGTTAGATTCCAAAGGTGAAGGCGCGAATGCGCTAGCCCAAGTTAGCGTAATTGCCGAATACAATGGGCGGCGTTTTAACGGTATTGGTCTGGCTACAGACATCGTTGAATCGGGAGTGAAAGCCCTCATTTATGTGCTCAATAACACCCATTTAGCTGATCAAATCGACCAACAGAAAAAACAACAAGTAAAAATAGCAGGGGTATAAAGCGGGATGTCTGGATATAAAATTGCAGTATTGGCAGGGGATGGTATTGGCCCTGAGGTAATGTGTGAAGCCAAAAAAGTGTTGGCGGCGGTGAGCAAAAAATTCTCACTTGAGTTTGCACTGAGTGAATTTGATGTGGGTGGTATAGCTATCGACAAACATGGTCATGCGCTGCCCGCTGCCACATTGCAAGGCTGTGAAGCCGCAGATGCCATTCTATTCGGCTCCATTGGTGGTCCAAAGTGGGACAGCCTGCCCTTGGAACAACGCCCAGAGCGTGCTGCTTTACTGACCTTACGCAGCCATTTTGATTTGTTCAGTAATCTGCGTCCTGCCAAGATTTATCCAGGCTTAGAAGCTCTGTCACCGCTGCGTGCTGATATTGCTGCCAGTGGTTTTGATGTGTTGGTGGTGCGCGAGCTCACCAGTGGTATCTATTTTGGTCAACCCAAAGGCTTAGAAGGCGAAGGTGAAGAACAAAACGCCTTTGATACCATGCGCTACAGTCGCAGGGAAATCCGCCGTATTGCTATCAGTGCTTTTGAAGCCGCTCGTAAACGCGGCAAAAAAGTCACGTCGGTAGATAAAGCCAATGTCTTGGTTTGCAGTCGTTTATGGCGTGAAGTCACCGAACAGGTGGCCCTCGATTACCCCGATGTCAAACTGGAGCATATCTATATTGACAACGCTACCATGCAATTGCTGCGTTACCCCAACAGCTTTGATGTCATGTTATGTTCCAATTTGTTTGGCGATATTATTTCTGACGAATGTGCGATGATTACTGGCTCAATGGGTTTGTTGCCCTCAGCCAGCATTAACGCCAAAGGTTTTGGTTTATTTGAGCCTGCAGGTGGCTCCGCCCCCGATATCGCTGGCATGGGTATTGCCAACCCCATCGCGCAAATTTTATCCGCCGCCATGTTGTTGCGCTTTAGTTTAAACGAAACGGCGGCTGCCGACGCCATTGAACAGGCCGTATTACAAACCCTTGCAGATGGCATGTTAACTGGCGAGTTATTGGCGAAAGAACAACGGCATTTGGCTAAAAGCACTAGCGAAGTCGGCGATTACATTGCCGCGTTAATCGCCTGATATCACCATTAAAATAAGAGTAAAAACCATGGCTCGTACCCTTTTTGATAAAATTTGGCAAGACCACATTATTGATGCTCAGCACCAGGCTGGCACGGGCGAAGAAGCCCTTATTTATATTGACCGCCACCTGATCCATGAAGTGACTACCCCTCAAGCCTTTGCCGGCCTCGACGCCAAAGGTCGCAAAGTACGTTGTCCCCAGCGTACCTTTGCTACCATGGATCACAGCATCTCTACCCGTTCATTGGCCATCGACGCCTGTGGGCCCAGTAACAAACTGCAATTGCAAACCTTGGCAGATAACTGTGCTAAACACGGTATTGCGCTGTTTCCCGTGGGTCATCAAAAGCAGGGGATTGTGCACGTCATTGGCCCTGAACTTGGCTTGATCCTGCCGGGTATGACCGTGGTATGTGGTGATTCACATACCGCTACTCATGGTGCTTTTGGTGCCTTGGCCTTTGGTATTGGCACCTCACAAGTTGAACATGTGTTTGCCACCCAAACCCTCAAACAAAGCAAAGCTAAGAGCATGCAGGTCAAAGTAAACGGTAAGTTGCCTATTGGTATTACGGCCAAAGACATCATCTTGGCGATTATCGGTAAAATTGGCCATGCTGGGGCGACTGGTCATGTAATTGAATATTGTGGCGAAGCCATCAGCAGTTTGACCATGGAAGAGCGCATGACGGTGTGTAACATGAGTATCGAAGCAGGAGCAAAAGCCGGTTTAATTGCCCCTGACCAACGTACCTTTGATTACATCAAGGGCCGTGAGTACGCACCAAAAGGTGAACAATGGCAAGAGGCGCTGGCATACTGGCAAAGTTTGTATTCTGACCACGATGCTGTGTTTGATACAGTGATTGAGCTAGATGCCACCAGCATAACTCCGCAGGTCACTTGGGGCACTAACCCTGGGCAAGTGATTGGTGTACACGATACGGTGCCTGCCCCCACTGATTTTAGCGACCCGATTGACCAAGATTCAGCGCACAAAGCGTTAAAATACATGGACTTAAAGCCCGGACAAAAGTTATCTGACTTAGCGGTTAACCATGTATTTATCGGCTCATGTACCAATGGCCGCATCGAAGATATGCGTGCTGCAGCGGCCATCGCCAAACAAGGCAAGGTGGCTAAAGGTGTCACCGCTATCGTCGTGCCAGGCTCGAATGCGGTAAAACAACAAGCTGAAGCAGAACAGTTGCATACGATTTTTCTCGATGCTGGCTTCGAATGGCGCTTACCCGGCTGTTCCATGTGCTTGGGCATGAATGATGACATTCTGCAAGCCGGGGATCGTTGTGCCTCCACCAGCAATCGCAACTTCGAAGGTCGTCAAGGTCGTGGTGCGCGCACCCACTTAGTCAGTCCAGCCATGGCAGCAGCGGCAGCATTAGCTGGCCACTTTGCCGACGTACGCGACTATCAATAGGAATCACTGAGCATGCAAAACCCAACACCCGCCGGGATCAATATACATAGCGGTCGTATCGCCCCCTTAAATCAAGCCAATGTGGATACAGACCAGATCATACCCAAACAATTTTTAACGGCGGTCACACGCAGTGGTTATGGCAAACACCTGTTTCATGATTGGCGTTATCTCGATCAACATGAGCAAGTACTCAATCCAGATTTCGCCTTAAACAAAGCCGAACATCAAGGCGCCAGTATCTTGCTCACCCGTGAAAATTTTGGTTGCGGTTCTAGCCGCGAACACGCACCGTGGGCTTTGGATGATTATGGCTTCAAAGTGGTGATCGCCACCAGTTTTGCCGATATTTTCTATGGCAACTGTATCAACAACCAATTATTGCCGGTGCAACTAAGCAGTAAAGAAATTGATCAACTGTTCGCTGCGGTGGCTGCTGATCCGAGTATCGAGGTTACCGTGGATCTGCAAACGCAAAGTGTGAGGGCCAATGACCTGAATTTTCACTTTGCCATAGCCGAGCAACATAAAAACAATCTGTTAAAGGGTTTAGATGCCATTGGGTTGACCTTGGAACTAGAAGATAAAATCAGTGCCTTCGAAGCCAGCCGCCCCGCGTGGCAACAAGCCTAAAACCCCAGCTAACGAACTCACTCTGAAACGACCCACTTGGGTCGTTTTTTAGTTAACCCCAATCCTGTTTAAGAAATTGAACTAAATGCCTGTTCCAAGATCCGATCTTTCGACCAAGAAAGTGGGAACCAACAGAGGAACAGGCATGAAGAACCTAGTCGAATTATTTTGTGATGTCG
>Ga0210026_1000170_pt1 | contig 82676 bp, 73 predicted proteins | sample CryGeymeta201509_FD_183977 | JGI IMG/M metagenome (GOLD analysis project Ga0210026, IMG submission 183977) | Groundwater microbial communities from Crystal Geyser aquifers in Utah, USA - Crystal Geyser metaG 2015-09 (SPAdes) (version 2) | ecosystem: Environmental > Aquatic > Deep subsurface >...
GCATACGATATCTGAACGACGAAGGGCAGCTCATTTTAGACTTGGGTGTGGGCAATATCCTGAAAATAATTTCGGTGGATATCAGTGTTGAACACAGCCCATTTAATTTGCGCCACGCACGCCTGCGCGCAGATTTCGATAAATCGTGGGGCTGGGAGCCTGAGGATCTGACAAAGATCGAACCCGGGCTGGAAGCCTACCCACGATTTGCATTTGATATGGGTGCGTTTGCCGAAACTTCGTGGTTTCAGTCGCGGTATCTGGAAGAGCAAACCGGCAACACCGGCGCCTGGGGCGTCGCGGTGGGCGCGTTTGTTCGACCGGACCTGACGATCTTCGTCAATCGCATCGACTTCTTGGTAGGAGTCAATCAACCCGAACGGATCGAAAACCTGTCCGAAGTCGCCAATCATTGGAATTTCGGGGTTCGTCTCTACAGCCGCTTTGGGCTCTAGGTGTAGAACGGCGTTTCGCCCGAATTATGATCGGTCACATCGTAGATATTCTTGATGTCCTCACCAAAGGCGTCGCGCAGGATTTTTTCGACACCCTGCTTGAGCGTCGCGGCCGACGACGAACATCCCTGACACCCACCTGACATCTCGATGAAAACGTTTTTGTCGACGTAATCGATAAGGTCAATGCGTCCGCCATGGCTTGCCACCATGGGGTTAATTTTCACTTCGATAAGTTTCTTGATTTGACGTCTCATGATCGCTGCTCCGTGATGCCACGCATCTATCACATCGGCCTTTGGACCGGCAACAGGTAGCGCGCAGACAGAAACCCCAAGCGCGGCCAAGTATTCCCAAAATTCTTTGCGCGACACAAAGTTCACATTCGCTGGTGTGAGCGGGGGTTTCCGTTATCCTACATCTATGAAAACCGCAGCGACCATCTTTGTACTCACGTTATTCCTTGCCGCCTGCGGCGATGATAAATCGCCTCAGGTCTTGCCTGTCGTCGACCCGACGCATGTCGATGGGGACCCCTGCACCATCAATCAAGATTGCAAGGGCGGCTCCTGCCTGAATGAAATTGGTGGCTGGCCGGGCGGCATGTGCACGACACTTGATTGCGAAGATGGCTGCAACGGCCCATCCCGCGCATGCCTACCTTTGCTAGGAACGACGGCCTGTTTGGTTCGCTGCGAATCCAGCGAAGAATGTCGAGAAAACTACGCTTGCGAACTCTACGAAGGCGAAAAAATCTGCATGCCGCAAACCAGCGATGGCCCCATTCCGGGCCGCGCCGGCGGGGCCTGTGAGACAGTCGACGGATGCTCGAGTGGACTGGTGTGTGACCTCGAGCAACCCGGGGGGTATTGCTACTACCCAGATTGCGAGAAATGCGGCGAAGACGGTGCATGTATCGACGGAAAAATCTGCGGCCAGAAATGTTTTGAGACCCGTGATTGCCGTATTGGATATCTCTGCCGTGATCGCGGAGGCGACGACCACGCCTGCGTTCCAGGTCCCGTCATCACTCCCGTAATTCCGTTTGAAACGACGAGGGATCTGCTGGGAATCACCTGCGAAGCCACGAAAATAGAGGAGGTCGAAGATACCATTCGATGGAGGCTCGATTTTGTAACGCCAGAGACCGAAGGTTTTGTGGTCGTGCCCTTTGTGGCCAGCGGACAGATCGAAGCGTTCCGCATGACGGGGCCGGAAGACCTCGAAATCGACCTCGTGCATACCTATCGGCATCAAAATATTCGTGCCACTGACCTCGGTACGCTCGGCACAGAGGCCGTGGGACTCTACAAGACGATCTCGTTCGACTGGCCGATTCAGGTCCCGTATGCGCCACAATTTGCCGACTACGCCAAACCAGGCGCCCCCTACTCGATGTTCGTAGAGACCGACGGCGCCTCGCCGTGCATTTACGTCTTGGGTGCGGAGGACGGAACGCTGATCGATTTCAATATTCACCTCGTGGGAGTCGACGGCCTTACGGCCGCGACGGCCGCCGATAATCCCAGCGTTCAAGCCGTGATGGCGCGCGTGGCAGAGCTCTACGCTCGGGCCGGCGTCACACTTGGCAAAGTCAGGTTTTTCGACACCGACGAAGAGACCACCGAGCGTTATCGAATCGTGCGAGGGTTTGCCGATATTCGTCTGCTCACGGCCCTGACCGAAGCCCCCGGTCCAACGCTTGACGACCATTTAAGCGTCGATATTTTTTGGGTGATGGACATCCTGCTTGGCCAGACCTCTGGCCTCTTGCTCGGCGTATCCGCCGGCGTCCCAGGCGCGCCAGGAATGCATGGAAACGCCAACAACGGCTTGGTTTTTCGTGTCGTTGACCTCAACGCCAAGCCCGATTTTGTCGCCCACATCATGGCTCACGAAGTCGGTCATTTCCTAGGCCTTCGACACACGACCGAAATCCTCAACGGCATCGATTCCGAGGCCGCCGCTGCCTACGACGCGATCGTTGGTCTCACCGATCCGCTCAGCGACACCCCCGTCTGCGATAATGTGATCCAATTTGGAAAAACCTGTCCTGACTACCAAAACCTGATGTTTCCTGCCGCCCCAGACCCAGATATGGCCAGTGGTGATGAAGTAGGCCTTATGTCGGCTCAACAGGGTGCGATGATGCGCTTGAGCCCACTCGTCAAGGTCGCACCGGAGTAATCCCATGAAGATTCAGCTCCCAGATCTCCCACCAAAATCCGGCCTACGGATCGCCCATTTTTCAGACCTTCATCTTGGGAAAATCACCAGTCCGCCTCATGCATGGGTCTTCAAAACCTGGCTGAATCTGGCACAAACCCTTGATATCGACGTCTTTGTCGTGTCCGGGGATCTGGTTCATGAACCCGACGATATCACCCACCTCGACCTCTTCGAAGAACTTATGGGCGAGCGCGACGTTCTGGTCGTTCCCGGCAATCATGACGTTCTGAACCCGCACGATGCACAGATTTTCACCGAACGATTCGGGGAATTCCCTCGAAGCGAAATCCGGCAAGGAGTGGAGTTTCTGCTCTTTGATTCGCATGCAGGCATCCCTTTGGACGAACGCGAAGCCGAAGAATTGGAGCGCTATCACGCGGGGAGATCGCTGAAACACGGGCGCATCACTCCAGACCAGGTGCAGCTCTTTTCGACGCCTAAGGCCGCTCACCGCATCGCCGTATTGCACCATCACCCAGAACGGCACGTTCACGACGGCATGATGCCCCTGAAGAACACAGACGAGTTTCTGGACTGGTGTGTGGCCTCGAACGTCAGCGCCGTGCTCTACGGGCACGTACACGACCCTCAACCCGTTTGGGATGAAAGAGGCGTCATGATGTTGAGAGGGAGCGCCAGCGGAAAGCTGCCGTCCATGATTCGGCTCATCGATTGCCCCGAAAATGGGACGATCAAGATCCACGAAATCTCGGCGGCTTAGACGCCGAGATTTCGGTTAGCCCAAAATATAATTGAAGATCTTGGATTCGTTATCGCGAAGATTACGAACGGTGACGACGGACACGTCGTCAGGCTTACCAAGATGAATGTCCAAATAGGATTCGCGGATAATCCGTTCCCAGGTCTTCGGCTCGATGCCGTCGGCCCATGGGCTCAAACCCACCCACATTTTCCCGTCTTCTTTGGTGTGTTCCACAAAAAAGCAACCAACCGGTTTGACGATATTTTCGCTCTGATAAATCAGCTCGTTAACCGCCTCTGGGTGCTTGCCTTCGTTTGCAACAGTCACACGAATGGGGAGAATTCGAATTTCTTTGGACTGCTCCGGGGGAAGCGTCGCGAAGTCTTGCTCGCGCGCTCGTCCTCGAACCAGAACATAGTCTTCTTTTTTGCCCTCCAAGACCCAACGCCAAAACCCTGACGCGCGAACGCGGAAAGTTTCGGTCGTTCGACCTCGGATAATCAAAAATTGACCATCGAAAGTGTAATCACCCTTCTCTTTTTCTGTGAGCGATCCATCGCGCACAGAATAAAGCGAAAACGTCCCATCCAGACGAAAGCGATACATCATCAAGCCACGTTCACCTGGATTTCTCGGATCGACCGAGGCTGGCAAAAAATACCAAGATCCTCGAATCGCTTCCGGCAACGGCCTCTCGCGCATCATCACTCCTGCATAACAGCTATCGGTACGGGCATCTGTGCAGCCAAACGTCCAGCGACCTGGCGTGCCCATGTCGCAGATTCCTCTCGCGACGTGAGACGTTCGGGCGCTGTCAGCTCAAGCTTTCCTTTCACGAGCGCCTCTCTAGAGAGGACACTCACAACTTCACCATCGAGTACAATCGCCCAGTCTTCTACTTCGGAAAGCTCCGAAGCAGCAAGGCGATCGACCATCGTCGTCGCAACGGACAGGGTAACATAGGCCATGCCCCCGGAACTCTTACGAACTCTGACGTTCTTAAAATCGACGGACCCACCGATGGGCTGCCCCAAGGTGTAGGAACGCCATCCAGTCGAGTCGGGTCCGACCACAAATACAAAGTCCGGGGTCTTGATTCGAGCAATTGTCTTTTCAAGGACACTGCGATCGTTGGACCAGATAAAATCTGGCTGTGGATTTTCCCCGCGAAACTCAACCGATTTCGGCAAATCACTCGCCAGGCTCATCCAATTAAACGCATAGGTATGGACAGGGCGAACCTCGACGTTACCCGGGGAAAGCAGCAGCCCACGATACCAATCCAAGGTCTCTTTGGCCCGAAATTCCACCGCGATATCACCCGAAGGCAACACCTTGATCACTGCGTCATTCACATGGGCAGTGTCGAGGCGAAGCGCCAGGCGTTTCTTGGCAATATCCGCCATCCGCCCCTTTCGTTCGATCGAAGGTCCATGGCTTTCTCGCAAAGGATCCCCGAGTGTGAGCGTCCACTTAACCGGCTCTACGGCGAGCAAGAGTGGCGACCACATGGCGGCCACAACAAGAAGTGTGAACGCCAGAATTCGGGGATTCGAAAAAGTCATATCGTTACCGACTCACGTAATCGATGAAGTCGATCTTGGTCAGAATGCTGAGGAGCTTTCCTGAATCGACCACAAAGACAGTTTTGTTCTGTTTGAAAAATTGGCCAACGATATTCACCGAATAGAGCGGCTCGACGATGGCAAAATTTGCCTCGGCAAGCAGGTCGATCGGATCGTTCCCGTGGCCCTTAGCAAGCAAATGGTTCAACACGTCGTTTTCAGCAACGACACCCACCACGCGGTCCCCGTCCATCACAGGCAATTGGCTGATGCCATGCAGCTTCATCATTTCGATGACGTCCTGCACCTTCTGCCCAAGCCGTGTTGCGATGACTTTGCGCTTGGTTGCGCCCACAGCGACCATCATGTCGGCGACAGTTCCATGCCCGAGATCGGTGTCCATGAAGCCGTTCTCGCGCATCCACTCGTCGTCGAAAATTTTCGACATGTAGCGTGAGAACGAATCGCACATGATCACGACCATGTTGATTGGCTTATCGATGCGTTCTGCATACTTGATGGCTCCACAGAGGGCGCCACCCGACGAACCGCCGGCTAGAATGCCTTCCTCACGAACCAACCTGCGTGTGTACTGGAAACATTCCCTGTCGCTGACACGAACGACCTCGTCGACAACGTCGAAATCCATCGTCGAGGGCAGGAAATCTTCGCCAAAACCTTCCACCTTGTAGGTATGGGCTTCGGTCATTTTGCCAGTCTTAAAGTAGTCGTAATAAATCGAGCCAATGGGATCGATGCCGATGATCTTGACCTCGGGCTTCACGCTCTTCAGGTAACGGCCCACACCAGTGATGGTGCCGCCGGTTCCCATCGACGAAACAAACGCGTCGATTTCGCCGTCCGTTTGTTCCCAAAGCTCAGGGCCCGTGGAGTTCACGTGCGCACGAGGGTTCGACGGGTTGTGGTATTGATTGGCCAGAAACGCGTTGGGCGTTTCGATCGAAAGCCGCTCGGCCACTTGATAATAAGAGCGAGGATCATCGGGCTCGACGGCCGTTGGACAAACCACGACTTTGGCGCCCACGGCGCGCAGAGAAAGAATCTTTTCCGAGCTCATCTTGTCGGGCATCACAAAGATGCACTTGTAGCCCATATTTGCGGCGGCAAGGGCAAGGCCCATTCCCGTGTTTCCGCTTGTGGCCTCAACGATCGTCCCGCCAGGCTTCAAGTGACCAGCTTCGATCGCGTCCTGAATCATCTGCAGCGCTGGGCGGTCTTTCACGCTCGAACCAGGATTCATGTATTCAAGCTTGAGATAAATATTGGCTTTCACGTGCTTGGCGATGCTGTGGCATCGAACCAACGGTGTGTTTCCAATCAATTCAAGGACGTTTTCTGCGGCTTTAATCGGCATGACTCTCTCGGGTTGCTGATGTAAGACGCGAGTCGTAGCACCGCGCTACGATTCGATGCAAGACTTTCGGACTTTTGGGGTGGTTTGGGATCAGGTGGGCGGGGTTCAGGAGTCGCAGACGTTGTGATTGGTGCGCGTGGCTCCAGCCGCGCATGCGACCGGTTCGCGTGGCTCCCGGAGGCTGTCTATTTGACTTGACGCGAGAAATACTGGGAACGGTTTTCGGCCTATTTACGATTTCTGTGATTCGGCGATTCGTGCGCAGGCCCTATGGCCTGCGTGCGATGGGTCCGCAGGACCATGCGATTATTCAAACGTGAGGCTCGAGGACCAATCACAAAAACAGCCTCGTCATCGATTTTTAGGCGACAGCGTCCTCCAGCCGCGCGTGCGATGGGTTCGCCGTGGCTCCAGCCGTGCACATAATGGGTACGCGGACATCCTAGATGTCAGGTTTCCATGTCCGGGATCCGATTTCTTGCGTCGACCTCGATCCAAAGTACGGTGGATGTATGCGGTGCACCTACATCATACTCCTGCTGCTTCTATCCTCCTGCGGCGCGACTTCACACAAGTTGCAATGGACCGGCCCTGTTGAGTCCGAAGACTACCCGCTCGACGAAGACGCCCGGCGCCTAGCCACGGGCAGCGGCGCCTATTGCCCAGTCGTTCAGGTTCAAGAATACGATGGGTCATATATCTCTTATGCCAAACCACTTCAGGTGAATCCGTTCTTCCGTGAACGACTGATTGCCTTCGAGGAAGTCGTTCAAAGAGTGGCGATCCGCACGATCGGCGTGGCACCGACCGCTATCTTGCATTTTGGCACCTATAATTGCCGCACGATTGCTGGGAAGCCCAAACTCAGCGAACACGCCTTCGCCAACGCGATCGATGTTTCCGGATTCGAGTTTCAGGGCGAAAACGGCCCGGTGCGAATCTCGGTTTTGAAAGACTGGTGGCGCGGAACCGCATATTCGACGTTCATGCACGAATTGGTGATCGAACTCGCCGCACACCCCGAAATCTTCCGCGGAGTCTTAGGCCCCGGCTATCCAGGCCACGACGACCATCTGCATCTTGATGCCGGCCCGCGCCATTATATCAATGTCCGGGTGCCTGACTGAGCCTGGCCGCCAATCTGATCGCCGCCACAACGTCCAGCGCGCCGAGTTCCGAGAGATCAAAAGACAGCTCCGCTTCGCCCTGCACCAAGGCGACCACACCTGCGTCCCTCAAGGCCGCCGCGTTTTCTAGAGCCGACGCGCACGCTCGCGTTCCTGATTCCAATAAAAGCCGCTCCACGGCATTTCGCTCAATCTCGGTGCCTTGAAGCGAAACGACCAGTCCCTTTTGACCCAAAATCCGCCAGCGGGTCTCAGCGTCCAGAATCTGCGTGGCAATTTGGACCGATTTTTCGTCAAATCCAACGACGATGCCGCCCCCCGAAACCTCGTATCCGTCGACCAGCACAAACCTGCCTGTGGCCACAAAATCAGCCTGCAGGTCGACCACCAACGGTCGGTCGGTCTCAAGCACGACCGTTGCGACGTCGTCGCGATCTAAAAAATCAACGCCGTTGCGAACCTCGAGCGTCGACGCATCCAGAACGCCCGCGATCTGGGCGACCCGACAAGACAGCTCTTGTGTGGCCAATTTAATTTTAAGAACCGAACCCATTCTGAGCGGCTTTTTCCCCAGCCAAAATACATTCGCCGTCACGCGACGCGCCAACCCCGGAGCGCGATCGCCTTTCCGCACCGCGACATGGCCCCGCTCAACAAAAAGTTGGTCCTCCAACGTGATCCCAACCGAACCCCCGGGATTGGCCTCGGCGACTCCCTGAGACCCCCAACCCTCGATCGACGCGACTTTGCTGGAGCGACCGGTCGGATAAAAGACGATTTCATCGCCGACCTTGAGCGTTCCAGTCTCGATTCGGCCTGCCACAATGCGGCGATTATCGAAGCGATAGACGTCTTGGACGGGGAAACGCAATGCCGTCTCGGACGACGCTAAGGGCGGTGCAAACGAATCCAGCACGTCCACAACCGTTGGCCCATCAAACCAGCCCAGGCTTTTTGAAGACTCAACGATATTCTCGCCGCCACGCGCTGATATCGGAATAAAAACAAGTGGTTCCAGACCAATTTCTTTCAGAAAAAGACGATATTCGGCTTCAATTTCACGGAATCTTCTTTCCGAAAAATCAACCAAATCCATTTTGTTTACGACCACGGCGACCTGACGAATCCCCAGAAGACTGAGCATATAGCCATGGCGACGGCTCTGCTCCTGCACGCCCTCGTCCGCCGCGATCAGCAGCAATGCTGCGCTCGCACTGGCGGCGCCCGTAATCATATTTTTTAGAAATTCTCGATGCCCTGGGGCGTCGATAATCACATAAGGGCGTTTTTCGGTCTTAAACCAGATATGCGAAGTATCGATCGTGATGTTCTGGTCGCGTTCGGCACGCAGCGCGTCCATCAAAAACGCCCATTCAAAGGGCACGCCTCGACGTTTGCACATGGCCTCGATGGCCTCGACCTTGCCGTCGGGCATCGAGCCGGTCTCAAAAAACAGGCGCCCTACCAGGGTTGACTTGCCATGATCGACATGGCCCACGATGACAATTTCCAGCGGATTTTGCGATGCCTGACTCACATGTACCCCGATGCGCGCAGTCGCTCAAAAGCGTCCTCACCTTCTTGGTCTTGCGCACGAGTGCTGCGCTCCGACACCTTGGTGTTTTTTAATTCGTTTATTATTTCGCCGATATTCGACGCTTCGCTAACCACCGGAAACGTACACGGCGCGCAACCCAAGCTGCGATAGCGTCGTCCGTTTTTCGCAAAATAAACCGGCACAACCGGAATCCGCTCGCGGTCGATATATTCCCAGATATTGACCTCGGTCCAATGCAAGAGCGGGTGGATCCGCAAATGGGTTCCGGGTTCAAAATCCGTTTTAAATTGGTCCCAGAGCTCTGGGGGCTGGTCTCTAAAATCCCATTCAAACTGTTGGTTTCGCGGCGAAAAATAGCGTTCTTTTGCGCGCGTCCCGTCTTCGTCGCGGCGGATCCCAAGAATCACCGACTCGTAGCCGTGTTCCGCGATCAAGTCCTGAAGCCCGTCGCGTTTGAGCAATGAACAGCATTCCACTCGAGTCGCTTTGCCATTCGGATACGTCTCTCCGCGGTCGAAGGCTGCTTGATTGGTCCCGACGACCATTTCCAGGCCCCATTCCTTGGCCAGCGCATCACGAAACTCGATCATTTCGGGGATTTTGTAGCGTGTATCCACATGGGCACAAGGGAACGGCACATGCCCAAAAAAGGCCTTGCGAGCCAGCCATAACATCACGCTCGAATCCTTACCGATGCTCCAGAGCATGGCCAGGTCTTCGAATTTATTAAAGGCCTCACGCAGGATGTAGATCGAGCGAGCCTCAAGGTCATCCAAGTGCGAATAATCGGGAAGCTCCTGTCGCGGTGTGTAGCGTGAAGTTTCCACCAATCGAGACGCTTCGCCTTCAAAAAAATTATGGGAGGGTGCTGTGCTCATGACTTTCCTCCTTCTGGGTGGAGTCCGCATTCTCGACCGTCTCTTTGTTCCCACCACCATCGTCCGGCTCTTTCTTCCTCACCCGGCTGAATTGCTCGCGTGCAAGGTGCACAGCCAATCGAAGCAAAACCTTGATCGTGGAGAGGGTTATAAGGCACATTATGATGCTCGATGTAGGTCCAGACCTGGTCTTTGGTCCAATCCACCAACGGATTGATCTTCACCAATCCACCGTGCATCAGGTCCAGTTCGACGACCTTCGTATCTGTACGCGTGATATTTTGTTCGCGACGCAATCCAGTGATCCATGCTTCGCGACCGGCTAATGCTCGAACGAGGGGGTTGAGCTTACGCGCACTGCAACAGGCCTTGCGGGCATCGACGGAGCGGTAAAATCCGTTCACCCCGTTTTCTGCAACCACCGGCTCCACGTCTTCTGGCGACGGAAACAGAACCGACACGGCGATTTTGTAGCGATTTCTTACACGCTCAACCAACTCGTAAGTCTCGGGATGCAGGCGGCCGGTATCGAGCATAAAAACATCGATATTGGCGTCGGACCTGCTGATGAGGTCGATCAACACCACGTCTTCTGGACCAAAACTTGAGGCCAAGACAACCCGCTTTCCATACGTCTCGGCAGCCCACCGAAGGACGGCTTCCGCACTATGATTTTCGAGTTCGCTGCTGAGCGCTCGGATTTTTGCGATACTCATGTTGGGCCTCCAGAAGCCAGCATCGGCATCGGCACGGGTCTTTCGTCACAACGGCCCGCAGAAAGGGGAACTGCGGATGCAAGAGCCTCAGCGGCGAGCGCCTTACGGCGATACCATATCACCTGCCCCAGAAATGTAAGGCGAATCAACCAGCCCACCAGGAAACCACCCGCAAAAACCATCGACCCCATTTGAGCCGCATAGATCATCGCACAGAGGCGACCAAAAAGGTTCATGGACGGGAAAAGCAGACTGATATCATCGGCATGTTTCCTACGCCAAAGGCGTATAATCTGAGGTCCGTACGAGGTCTCCATGCACCACATACCCACCACGCCCAGCACTTCCCATGAAAGCGTCATAGGTTCCTCCGATACACTGATTCTAGGCCGTCGGCGCAGGTCTGATACACGGCAGAAAAATCGCGAAATGCCGTCAGGGCGGCCTCCACATTTTGGCCTTCTTTTAATTCGAAGGTGTCGAAACCACATCTCGACAGATAAAAGAGTTGGTCTCGTAAAATGTCGCCTTCGGCGCGCAACTCCCCTTTGAAATGAAAGCGCTCTTTCAGCAAGCGTGCCGACGAATAGTTTCGTCCATCAGCGAATTTCGGAAAAAACAACGCGACGAAAGGAAGCGTGTGCACACCCAGCGCGACCAGTTCATCGATCGACGCTCCAGAACTCACGCGCACGCCGATATCTTGCGGCCTGCCGAGCGTTTGCCATTGTTCAAGATCGACAAACGAGTGCGCCGTCGGCGTATCAGACTCCGTGAAGACGAAGGGGCTGATCGAAAGACCGTTTTTATCAATGAGTGCCATAAACAGCCTCCTTAAAAGGTTCGCGCCCAAGGCGTCGATAGGCAGCCAAGAACTCTTCGCCGCCGATGCGGTTTTGAACGTAAAAATCCAAAACCTTTTCAACAGCCCCAGCGATTTGGTCTTTGGGAATCGCAGGCCCTAGCCATTTGCCCAAAGACGCATCATCAGCGGCGCTGCCGCCCAACATCACCTGGTAATATTCTTCACCGTTTTTATCGATCCCGAGGATGCCGATATGCCCGACATGATGATGACCACAGGCGTTGATGCAGCCCGACATTTTTAGTTTTACCGCGCCCAATTCGTGGATGCGGTCATAGTCCTCGAACACGTCGGTAATTTCGGCGGCAACACCGATCGAACCCGCGTTGGCAAGGGCACAGAAATCAAGGCCCGGACAACAAATCAGGTCTGTAATCGTCCCGATATTCGGCGTCGCTAAATCGAAGGCATCCAGTCTTTTCCACACTTCGTAGACGTCGTCTTGTGCGACATCACCAAGCACAAGATTTTGTTCATGCGTCGTTCTAATTTCACCAAACGAATATTTCTCAGCGATATCGGCGATCGCGTCGATCTGGTCGGCGGTGGCGTCTCCAGGCGGGCGAAACCTGGATTTCAATGAAATATAAACGATCTGATATCCCCCGATTTTATGGTCGGCAGTATTTTGTTCGTACCATCTCGCAAATTTCGTGTCCGATGCCAGAGCCGCGCTTAATGCCACCGATCTGGCTGGTCTTTTGACGTAGGCGGGTGGCTGAAACATCGAGCTAATACGATCAAACTCAGCACGTGGAATCTTGAGCGCCCCGTCTTTGATATGGCTCCACTCGGCTTCCACCTGCCGGCGAAACTCTTCGATGCCAAGGCGTTTAACCAGGATTTTTATTCGAGCTTTATATTTGTTATCGCGGTCCCCATGCAGGTTGTAGACGCGCAGAATCGCCTCGGCGTGGGACACCATGTCTTGGGGGTCCAAAAACTCGTGGATCACTTCACCAATAATCGGCGTTCGTCCCAGCCCTCCGCCCACAAGCACCTGCAGCCCCACCTCACCTTTTTCGTTTCGAAGCATGCGGTAGCCGATATCGTGTATGGCAACCGCGGCGCGGTCATGGGTCGCACCGGTAAATGCGATTTTAAATTTACGCGGTAAATACGAAAATTCCGGATGAAAGCTCGACCATTGCCGCATGATTTCAGCGTAAGGCCGTGGATCAACGATTTCGTCGGACGCGATGCCAGCCAAGTGATCAGCGCTGATATTTCGGATGCAGTTTCCAGAAGTCTGAATCGCGTGCATCTCGACGTCGGCCAGCACCTGCAAGATATCAGGCACGTCCTTCAGACTCGGCCAATTATATTGAAGGTTCTGCCGGGTCGTAAAATGCGCGTAATCGCGGTCGTAGTGCCGCGCAATATGCGCCAATGCCCGAACCTGAGCGGTGTTTAACAAACCGTAGGGAATCGCCACACGAAGCATATAAGCATGACGCTGCATGTAGAGGCCGTTCATCAAACGCAGGGGCCTAAAATCGTCTTCGGACAGGTCACCAGCAAGCCGACGCGTGACCTGGTCACGGAACTGGTTGACTCGCTCTTGCACGAGTCCGGTATCGAGAGCGTTATAAACGTACATGTTAAGCTCCCACCGCTACGGCGTTTACCGGCGAGAATTCACGCATATACCCGCCAACCATTTGTCCTCGCAGGCGCACGACTTCTCCCACCACGATGGTTGCGGGGGATTGGATGCGTTCGTCGCGGACCAACTGGTAGATGGTGTCCAAGGTTCCAACGACGACGCGTTCGTCGGCCGTGGTTCCTTTTTCGATGACCGCAACAGGCGTCGACAGATCAGCCCCGCCTGCAACCAACGCCGCAGAGATGCGGTCTAAGGCGCGCACCCCCATTAAAAACACCAGAGTGCCGCCGGTCTTGGCCAAAGCGGACCAGGTTTCTTCGATGGACAGGTCTTCGTCGGCAGACATGCCGGTAATGACGGTAAAATGGGTTGCGACGCCGCGATGTGTGACTGGAATCAAGGCCGTTTCTGGCACCGAGATGCTCGAGGAAATCCCCGGTACCACATCGAAGGTCACCCCAAGATCGGTCAGGTAAATCGCTTCTTCCCCGCCTCGACCGAACACAAACGCGTCGCCTCCTTTAAGCCGAACCACACGCAGCCCTTTGCTGGCATAGGCGTACAAAAGTTCGTTGATTTGGCTCTGAGGCGTCGAAGGTCCGTCAGGCACCTTGCCCACAAATACCCGTACAGCAGTCTTACACAAATCGAGAACACTTTTGTCGACAAGCTGGTCGTACAAAACGACGTCGGCCTCGCTCAAACGGCGAGCAGCCTTGAGGGTGAGGAGTTCTGGGTCACCAGGACCGGCACCCACTAAAGAAACATGACCCATGATATTCGACATCTGAAAACCTCTCGACTGGCAAGTCATCGTTGCGTTCCACTTAAGGTAAACATACAATCCCTACCGGATCAATAGGGTTTAAAGATTTTAGAACATGCGGAGGAGAAGATGACGAAAATCAAAGACAGCTGGATCTCAAAATCCGGCATCGTTATTGAGCTTATCAATGGCGTTGCCTCGGACGTGATTCTTCAACCGACGGGGGATTCCGGCGTCAAAACCCCAGTCTGGAAGGACGGCTACTCAGGAGAAATGGTCGCTTTTGAACGCGCGGTCGTCGCTGCGCTGAAGGTTTCGACGGGGTCAGAGCCTGCGATCGGAATCGACCTTGGGACTTCGTTTCCCCTAACACCCGCAGCGTTTGTGACCTTCGGCAGCGTGCTTCGCCATCTTGAGGCCAATCCAGACGCGTTCACCCGCGTACGCCTAAGCGTTCCAGACGCTTCGTTCCAAGAGTTCGCCGAAGCTTTTGAGGAATTCAAAGAAACGATGACAGGCTGAGCGGTTGGCAGTGAGCAGCAGGCGGTGAGCAGCAGGCAGTGGTAGTTCGAACTTCGCGGTGATATGAAACGCCAATGAAAATCGAATCTGCCGAACACTTCATCAAGCTCCGAGAGAGCCAAGAACCAGAAGAATACCGCCTGGCCACATGGGGCGAAGCGACCGAACGAATCTGGTTCGAAATCATCGACCGCCATCCTGCGATGCGGCGATGGGTCGCACAGAATAAAACCATTTCACCAAAAATCTTGGCCACGCTGGCAGCAGACCAGGACGTTCGCGTCCGTTACGCCGTGCTGGCGACCATGGATTTAAACGAAGATGTGTTGCGAGTACTGGCCAAAGATTCGGACGCAAGCATCCGCCGCGGCGTGATCAGCCATGCCCAGCTGCCGCTGGAGGTCCTAAAGCAGCTTTGCGACGACCCCGACGAAGACGTCGCAGGCGACGCTGCAGAGCATTTCGAATGGGTATCGATGCAACCCCGCTAACTGCTCACTGCCAGCCGCTCACCGCTTCAGCCTGCGAGTTCCTTGATGAACTCGTCCAGGATGGGATGGTGCAAAAACGTTGGTCCGTAGAAGAACCGCTGTGCGCCAACGTGGTGGCCAGCACGACGGGCATCCACCAAATTAAATTTGAACGCCAAGGGGACATCTTTCGAGGCGTGACCGCCTTCAAAAATGAAGAACGGAACGATGATCACGTCGCCTTTAGGCAACTTTTTCATCGCTGTTTTGGCATCTGGATCCATGTCCAAGAATGCCGACTCCGCCACACGGCCGATTTCTCGGAGCCGATGAGACTGAGCCCAGGTCGAGTCACCACTTTGAGCGTTCCGACGCGTGCCGTGCCCCACGATCACGACGGATGCGTTCTTTGAGGCGCCGCGAGCGATGGCATCTTCGATATGGGCGTCGACGTATCGATCCATGATCGGGTGTACGCCAATGGGCTGGTCGAATTCAGCGTCTGGGATGTCACGGCGCAGCACATGATTCACCATGTAGCCATCGGACATGAACCAGGGAATCACGCGGAAGGGCCCGACGGCCGAACGCAAAACTATTTTCAGTTTGGGCTCGCAGCTCAAAAACGCTGCGCGGGTGCGAACACCGCTCAGCGTCTGATGCAATTGAACCATCTTCTCGAATGCAATGGCGTCTTTTCGCCCATCAGATCCGTGCCCCACCATCAATATCGTCTCAATACTCACTCTAACCTCAAGCAGGCTTATCCCGCGTAAACACGAGCTCGTTCTTCGAGCTGCGTTTCTCCGAAAACTCATATCCGCGAACGTTGAAAGCTTTCAGACCGTCGACCGTATCGACATGATTCCGACAAATCCAATTGGCCATCCAACCGCGAGCCTGTTTCGCATAGATCGAAACAATCCGATACTTGTCTTTTTTCGCGTCCAAAAACACGATCTTGACGATCCGCGCTTTCAGCGAGGAGACATCGATGCCGCCGAAGTACTCCTCTGACGCCAGATTCACCAAGACGTCGTCGCCCTGAGCCTCAAGCGCCAGGTTCAGCTTCTCGGATATTTTCGAGCCCCAAAACTGATAGAGGTTCTTGCCGCGCTCGTTTTTGAGGTTGGTGCCCATCTCGAGCCGATAAGCCTGCATCAGGTCGAAAGGCCGCAAGACCCCATAAAGACCCGACAAAATCCGCACATGGTCCTGCAGGAAATCAAAATCGTCTTCCGAGTACTCGCCGAGTTCCAGGTCGCGATAAACGTCGCCCTTGAACGTAAAGATCGCTGGCCGAGCGTTCTTTTCGGTGAATGGAAATTGGAACGAGTGATTACGCTCGACGTTCAGCGCCGAGATTTTCTCAGACACCTTCATCAGCTTGCCGATCTCGGCTTCGTCGTACCCCTTTAGGATCTCGATCAACTGTTTAGAGTCGTCCAAGAAATCGGGATAGGTATGCGTGTCGATCGGAAGCTTCGACTCAAGGTCGAGCGTCTTGGCCGGGGAAAGCACTGAAATCATCTTAGTTCCTTACCAAGGGAGTTCTTCGCCACGAAAGTCCCAGAACCGACCCGATTGCTCAAGTCCCGCGTTGTCGATGACCTTAATCAGTCCGTTGATGCTCTCGTTGGTATCGACAAGGCCGTTAGGACCGCCCATATCTGTGACGACCCAGCCTGGATGAACAGCCAACACCGTGATGCCTTCGGGTTTGAGGTCCTGCGCCAACGAGCGACTTCCCATATTCAATGCGGTTTTGGACATGCGGTAGGCGTAAGCGCCGCCGCCTGAGTTGTCAGCAATCGATCCCATCTTCGACGAGATGTTGATGATCTTTTTGAGGCCTCCGCGACGGATTGCAGGCAGGGCTGCCTGGGTCACCCGAAGTGAGCCCATCGCGTTGATCGCAAAATCCTTCATGATGCCGTCAAAATCGATCGTGTCGAATGGGCCATTATCTTTCGAATAGTGCCCAGCGTTGTTGATCAACACGTCGACAGCTTGCCCTTCAAGGAACGCGGCGAGCTTCTGGTTGTCGGCTGGGGTAGCGACATCCATTTCGAAAAGTCGGACTTTTCCGCCAGAGCGTTCGGCGAGTTCCTGCAATTCTTTGGCAGCCGCGATCGATCGACATGTCGCGATCACTTCGTCGCCGCGCTCAGCCAATTTGGTAGTAAATTCAAGTCCAAGGCCACGATTTGCGCCGGTCACAAGGTATTTCATAAAAGCTCCTTCAAGCGGTTTAGACCGTTGAGATGCCATTCTTGGCGCCTCGATTCAAATCCGAGTCAGGTAGTCAGGGTTCAGGTAGTCAGGGTTCAGGAATCGCCGCTTTGTGACTGGTCCGCGAGCATTCCGGACCGCCTGCGCTTTGTACGCGTGGCCCTATGTGACCTGCTTGGGATTCATACCCAATTATCAGAATAGAACTAGGGCGACTTTGAATCGTCTTTACGCACGGCTTCTCGCGCTACCGTGCCTGAGCCAACGTCGACAACCACGACTGCAGATTGTTGGCTTGGCACTTCGATGAGCACGAGTTGTTGAATCTCGGCATCGGCTTGGTTGCGAACCCAGTCGACGGTGAAGGGACAGCGATAATTTGATGGCTCAGCTTTCATGAGCCCTTTTTACGGCAAGAATACGCGGCGCGCACGAAAACGACCAAAACTAATGCCCATCAATCACACGACACGAGGCCAGGCTAGAGCCTGGCGGACCAATCACACCCCATTTCGTTTTATCCAACGAATAATCATGTTAGATTTCCCGGATGAAAACACCCATCATCCTCGCCGCTCTACTCGCGCTCACGGCCTGCAACGCCGATGAGAACAATTTTACGTTTCCACCGATCACGCCCGAAGACGTGGTCATCGACACCACGCCCAAGCCTCCCGAGCCGGCCCGAGTCGATTTCGACCTGTCCTCGGAACTCCGGGACGTCGAAGGAAATGTGCGCGTTTATCAGATTACCTCTGCGGACGAGTTGATCGACGGCCCGATTTCCCACGGAAAAATCGGCGATTGGGTTCTGGAAAATGACCGGATTAAATTCCTGATCGAAGGCGACGATCGAGTGATGAGTCCCTGTCCATACGGCGGGACGGTCTTGGACATTTCGTATAAAGAAGGCGAAAGCAAAAAGGATATTTTAGGCGAGGTTTGTCTATTTATTAATGCAGCCCAGACACTGGATCCGGATGCATTTGAGATCGTCCCCACAGAAAAGAACGCGGCGATTCTGGCGGTCACAGGCAAGTTGCAGCTTGGCGACTACATCAACATCAAAGGCACCGTCGATGAGTTCATCCCCGGCCTATCCGCACGCCTGCCACTCAATCCCGACGACCTGCTCCCCGTAACCGTCACCGTGTTCTACATTCTGCATCCAGGCGAATTGGGCCTCAGGGTATTGACCGTTCTGCGAAACGACTCGGAAGAACAGGTCGATGCTGTGATTGCGCACCTTGTGATGTCGGGTGGCGACGGCGGATATTTCAACCCGATGAGCGCCTCGGCTGGATTTGGTGCGGGCTCGGGCGGTTTTTCCGAAGATCCCGTCCCATTTGTCGCCTTTCGTGGAGACAAAGAAAGCTACCTATTCATGCCTGATGTCACGCCCGAGATCCCGGCCAGCGTGATTCCCTATGGTGGATCTTCGTTGACGATTTCTGGTGTGGCAGCCGTAGCCTCGAGCATCGGCTCGATCGTGGGCACTCTGACCAATCGGAACCTCGCCGCGGCACCCGGTGTTATGCATATCGCCCCGGGCGAAACCGGCGTGGCTGGCCACCGCCAATTTGGAGGCGATGGCGCAGTATCGACGATGCTCGACGAGGCCTACCCCATCATGGGCATCGAAACCGGCGCGCTCGAAGGTCAGGTCCTGGACGGGACCGGGCCCGCGGCACAGGTCCGCGTATCCGCCGTTTTGGTCGGCGAAAATGGAGCTCGTCGCACGATGAGCCAAGCCATCACCGACGCTCAAGGGAATTACCGTATGACCGTCCCAGTGGGCTCCTACGAGCTTCTGGCGCGGCGCGGCAATCAAGTGGCGGACATCGGCGCAGACGACTTTGTGTTGGCCGACGGAACGTCTGTCGTCGACCCCATGACCTTAAGCAAGGTCGCCAAGTTGACCGTCAATATCCGTGAACCCTCGGGCCAAGCCGTGCCCGGTCGTGTCACTGTGATTTGTGACGGAGCCTGCAATAGCGCCCCCACAAACCTCGAGACCGACATCAGCACCAATAAATTGCCAAGCGGTTGGCAATCGGTGACCTGGGCCGGCGTGGATGGACTGGTCGAACTTGAGTTGCCGGCCGGCGATTATAAAGTCTACGTGACTCGCGGATTCGAATGGTCGACCTGGCCTTACGATGCGATGCCATCCAACGGTTATCAGCTGAGCGTCGCCGACGACGACTCGGTCACACTCGATGCCGAAATCGCACACGTCGTGAACACCGACTCAGCCCTCTCCGGGGATTTCCACGTCCACGCCCTACCCTCGCCAGACAGCCCGGTTCCTCAGGAAACGCGAGTTTTGAACTTCTTGGGCGAAGGCGTCGACGTGATCGTAAGCACCGACCACGACATCATCGCTGATTACGCGCCAACCATCGAGTCCATTGGCGCCAGCACCTATATCGCTAGCCTGATTGGGGCCGAAATCACGACAGGAAATACAGGCCATTTTAATGCATTCCCATTACAGCGCGACACGACCCAACGACGAGGCGGAAGCCTTGATTGGAGCCGCGGGCCGTTGAATGACATGGAGCCGGTCGATGTTTTCAGATGGGCAGCCGGCCAACCCGGAACGCAGGTTGTTCAACTAAATCACCCCTCCGGCATGGGATTAATTAAAAATATTAAAGCCGATGTATTACGCGGCCTTTCATTCAAAGATCGGGCAGCTCTACGCATGGACGAACGCGAACCTGACCCGGTCACAGGCGATACCGGAATTTGGAGCGACGAGTTTACGGCCATGGAAATCATGACCGGTTCTGGCCTGAGCCGTTTTTATTCGGTGGGCCGCTGGTGGTTGCAGATGGTCGGCCGTGGCTTCACGCCCACCGCGACTGCCGTGACCGACACCCATAAATTATACGGCGATTTGGGCGGTTCGCCCCGCACCTACGTTTTTGTGCCCAGCACTTCAGATTCAGCCGCAACCTTTGATTCCGAGACCTTCACCACAGCCGTCAACGAAGGCCGTGTAATTGGTTCTCGTGGTCCATTCTTCCGGGTCGAAATGAAGAATGCTGCCGGAGCCACCGGTAGCCTTGGTGATGTCGTCGCGACCAACGGGGATGCCGTCACAGCCACCATCAAGCTCGACGTTCCCGAGTGGATGCCAGTCAACACCATCGACATGTACATGAATCTGACCGACGAAATCCTGACCGGTCCGGGAGAAGTCATCGAGGCCGCCTGGACCCCGACCATTTCGACTCCAATTGCTCTGTCAGAAACAGATTTGGTCGAGTCCGAAGTCGGCACCGCGATTCATCGTCATTATTTGAAAGAAATCGAAATCCCCATCACCACCGACGTCGACGCTTGGGTTGTATTTGTGGTGCGCGGATCATCGTCGATGTCACCGCTTGCCCCCGACCAGACACCCTTTGCGTACAGCAACCCCGTCTATTTGGACGCAGACGGTGGCGGTTATAATAACCCACCCCTCAAGGACCTGGCCCAGACCCTGCCGCCGCAAAACAACATGTTGATCGACGCGCATGCAGCAGAGCATCTGGGTGAAAACGGCGAGCTGCCTGAGCTTACTCCAGCATTGCTCTTGGAGGCGTTGAACCACAACGCCTGCACGCACTAAGGAACAGGGCGAGTGATTTTCATGTCATGTTTGTCATTTTCAACAACAAATTAGGATGCTGTTTTGAATTTTAGAGAACAATTCAGCCACTATTTAGATCGACTCAGAAAGATCGATTCGGCTTATAACGCTTTTGGTTCGGGCACTCATAAATACGCCTTTGGTCCCAGGCTTTCCGAATCCGATATTCTAGTCTTTGAAACACAGAATAGTTGTAGGCTCCCGGAGCCCTACAAAACCTTCTTAACCGAGTTTGGTAACGGCGGCTGTGGTCCTTCTTATGGCGTCTTTCCTGTAGGAATGATGGATAGCGGTTTCAAAATCGAGCCCTGGCCAGATTATATAAAACCCGGCGCAGCGTTTCGTTTTACCGAAGCGTATAACAACGAAGAAATCCTCTATGTTGATGCCCTGCTAAGAGAAGACTTTCCCACCGAGGACGCTTATGAAGAAGCCCAAGAAATCTGGTGGGACGAAATTGGTGAAGCCAACCTCGATAAATACTACATCGAACACGCCCTCGATGGCGCAATTCCGATTTGTCACCACGGGTGCGCCCTTAGGAGTTGGCTTGTGGTCGACGAAAAAAGTCCCGAGTTTGGAAACATTTGGGACGATCTTGTCGGCGAAGAAGGGGGGGTGGCGCCGACGCTTAAAAAAGATGGGAGTCGAGTCGACTTCGCTGACTGGACCTTAGATTGGTGTGCGAAAACTTTAGAGCAACTTGAAACCAATCAAGAGAGCTGATTTCCGCCAAAAAATGCGGGTCAACTAAAAACGGTCTGGGAGAAGTCGACCGTTACGAAGTTGGTGCGACTAATCAAAGGCCCCGTAAGGCAGTACGCGCAGAAAATGCCAGTTTCGAAACCAATAATTTCTGACCCAGCAAGGAATGCAAAAACGGTACTCATAAGCCCCTTTTTTCACTCATTTTTGAAGTGTTCAGAAGACCTCGCCTAGAGTTATGAGTCAAGCATGGGACAGCCCACAGTGGGTGACTGTTGCCCCGCTGCCGTGTAGTTTGGACAACCAGCACGTGCTATTCTTCTCGATACAACCGACGTTGATGACCCGCTGGGATGGATAACCTATGGACTCAAATACTGAATTGCTGACCGTTGTTGGCCAAAAATCAATTCCAGACGACGAATTCATCCTCGACATCGACTACGTTTCTACATGCCGGCTTGGTTCAGAATCAGGTAATTACTATTTAATTCTGGGAGACCGAAAACATTCGCTCTTGGAGGTCGTAGTCGCGCAGTACGGCCATTATGTGAGTGGCCTTGTTTTGGTTATTTTCAACGAGTTCAAACCCTGGGTGACTCCGCAAATATCCATGACCATCAACAAAATCCCCGTGTTAAAAAGCGATATCGATGATTACAAGGTCTTGGGTATCGGAGTTCCATTCGGCGTCTCGACCCATGAACGAGACATCTTGCTATCGTGGGGACCACTCGATGATTGCACCGCCTACCGATCCGGGCCGGTGGATTTCTTGGTCCATGACGAGCAATTGGTGGGGGCTTGGTTCAAATACTTGGACGAATCTTGCATCGAGTTGTTTAAAACCCAGATCGCTGTGCCCTCCGAGCCGATATTCTGCACCCCATAATCTAACGTCCTCTTTACGAAGAAAATGCCAAAGACTGATGTCGTGATTCAAGCGCTAAAGCTGCTTCAAGTTTCTTCGAGGCCGGAAGCTTATGCCATGCCCTTAAAAACTCACGCCAAGTCGGAATCCCGGAAGTAGATAATTGAGATATGCACCACCAAAATCATCGTAATCTGCGAGCGGAACGTCGAGCTTATAGAAGAGTCCGATCTGAACAGGTCGCAGCAGAAGGTCCACGCCCACTTCCAACCCCGGAGCTAACGCCAAATGATCCGTCGCCGGTCTAATACTGCCTGGTCCGCGCGTTCCGCGCATCACTTGGAGGCGTCTGCTCAAATACGGGGAAACGGTTTTTGTAGGTCGAAATCGATACGATCCCAGTACGCCAAAGGCTTCTCCAGACATGTAGTCACCGTCATACGATTTAGGCGTCTGAGCTCGTACTGTTGGTGTCAAAATATTCGAAGCGACCGCCAACCGAGACACTATCCGATAACGACCACTCGCCAGCGATTGCATATGCAGGTCCTCCGCGGCCCGTCGTCGTGAGTACAAAGACCCATGAAGCGGTAACACCTACTCCCAATTCTTCAGCGTGGACCGGAGCTGCGTATAAGCCAACGAGCGTCATCAAAAATAGCATGGCGCGATATTTTGAAGACATGGGGGATCCAGATAACGAGCAAGTTCTGATGATTCCCCATTTGAATTGGATCGACAAGGCGGTTGGCCAAGGCCACCTCGGCCTTCCCTCTGTGCCAACCCCTGTTGAATTGTGGTGACTGAATATCTACGTTGTTGTCGAAGGGCCAACAGGCACAAAATTTTGAAAATGACTTGGGGATGAAATGAACTTCTCGAAAATTATTATGGGTGCCGGTTTAGTCGCAGCATCGCTTGTGCCTGCCTCGGTTTTTGCGTGTTCTTGTTCGATGCCCGGCCTGAATACGTTCCAGATTGGCCTTGATGGACTGATTCCGGAAAATGCAGGCGGCATCACTTGGAACGCGAGTTTCGCGAGCGAAGATCCTGCGGACGATATCTGGGTCGAACAAGTCGACGGTGACACACGAACGCGGGTAGACTTTACCGTCGTTAGTGCCGATGAAAACCAATATGTGATTCGCCCAACAAGTTGGGCTGTCAACAATATCTACCGCTTCCACGCTGAAACGGGCGAAGGCGATGGCAACGATTCGGGCTATCTCTATCTAGAAGTGGGCGAGCGGATTCAGGAAGTCGAGATTCAGGTCGGCCCTGCATTGGACGCATCGTACGTTTCGCAGTTGTCGGTATCAGGCTTAGCTCCCAGTGCGCTCTCGTTATTGGCGAAAGGCGGCTCATGCTCGGACGAGTTCCAAGGGGTGGCTCTTGATCTGTGGATGAATATTCCACGGGTGACCTCAGGCGGCTTTAATTACACGACTCTGGTTGACGGCGAAGTTTGGGCGCCGCAAACCAGTCTTTGCACTCTGGTGCCTCCGGGAGAGTCCTGGGTTGGACGTGGCCGGGATCGCTTGGTCCTGGCATGTGATTCCACCCTTGTCGAAGAAGCGTATCGATTGGAGTCCGGGTCGCACACTGTGACGATGGAAGCTCGTCTTCCAGGCACGGACATCGTCTTTACCACCGAGACACAAACGGTTGAATTGACTTGCCCTGAGCCCACAGTGGTTGACGAGTGTCCAACCGTTGAGGAGGCGAGCGGCGGCTGCCAAAGCACGGCGGGTGTTAGTACCTGGATGCCATTATTGGCGTTAATTGGTTTATTCGGCTGGCGTCGACGACGGATCGCCTAAATTGAACGGGGATCAATGAAACAGACGCCTGAACAGCTTTACCTGACGACCTTGGCAACGACTCAATTTGACGCTGAAGTCGTTGAACTAAAATTCGAAAAGCTGAGGATTAACGAATCTGAACATGACTTGTTCCGGACTAAATCAGCCATTTTGTTCTTGGCGCGATTTGAAGATGAGATCGATTCGATCATCGAACATGCGAATCAAGACGTGATGTCCGTCCTGAACGCGGCAACGGTGAAGGAAGAACGTGGCATGAACCTGAGCCCAAAAACCGGCCGTTGATATTCGGCGTAATTCTGGCTGCGCATCGGGAAGAGAATTTCTTTTAATGGTCCGAGTGTCGGTCGGCGAAGGCTGGCAGGGTTTTGTGCACACGGGCGTCGTGGGCCGGCACCACCGTCAACTCGGGATGTGCTTCGGCCAATCGATGCAGCAGTCCCAATTGGACGCGAACCTGAGCGGGGTCGTTGTCGACGTCGCGGCGAGAGATCCAGGGTTTCTCGGCTGGCCACTCGACTCCTTCTTTGGCCCAAGCGGTGTCACCGATGAAAAGATATCGGGCACCGGACGGTAGGTTCACAAATACCCCGATAGAACCGGGAGTATGACCTGCCATGGGCACGACCACGACGGTGCCGTCGCCAAATATATCGTGGCTTTTTTCGAAGGGTCCGTAGGCTCCGCCGTCATATTCGTAGGTGACCAATTTCAACGGCGACGCCTTGTCGATTTGTCGAAATAATTCGGCACCCGGGTCGGTCGATTCCGCCCATGTCAGTTCTGTTCTGGGCAGCAGCACCGGCACGCCCGGCAGGTCGGCCAGACCACTGACGTGGTCCCAATGAGCATGCGTCAAAAGCACGCCCTGCAGGTCTTCGATCTTTACGCCGCCAGCTTTCAGGACGTCGGCAATACCGCCGGTGAGCTTAAGGTCGATGAAAGCACGCAACGGAAGCGGTATGGTTGCCACGTGGGCGACGCCATCACGCCCCATGCCGGCATCGATCAGGATTCGGCCTTTGGGATGTTCGACCAGGATGGCGACCATCGAGCTGGTCAACGGCTCCAACAGGGAAGCACCGCGAACCGCAAAGCCGTGTTGGCTTTCTACACTGCCTGTCGGCACCACCCATACCTTGATGTCGGTGGCGCTAGGCGGGCTGGGCAGCGGACGCGCGACCACGTCGGGCAGGGGCAAAGGACGCCGTACAAAGGTCCAAGCAAAGGAACCGGCCAATACCGTCGCGACGAGGAGGAGAGCCAACAAAATTTTTCGTCGTCGTGTCATAAGATCCCTACAAACACAGGCGGGCAGGATGCCCGCGCACCAATCGCAAGGCCAGGCTGGAGCCTGGCGGACCGAATCACAGCGCCTGCGACTCCGGAAACCCGACCACCTGAAACCTGGCACCCACGACGCGGAACAATCGCAAGGCCAGGCTGGAGCCTGGCGGACCGAATCACAGCGCCTGCGACTCCGGAAACCCGACCACCTGAAACCTGACCCACGACGCGCACCAATCGCAAGGCCAGGCTGGAGCCTGGCGGACCGAATCACACCGCCTGCTGCTCACTGCTTATCTACAACAAACACGCGATCTGACGCCGAACGTCCAAAGGTTTCCGGCGAGTACATTTCCTCGGCTTTGGCAGGCGGCACCACAAACTCGCCAGGAGTCGTTGCACGCGCGTAGTAGGTGTATTCGTGAACTCCGCCCCACAAAAGTGTCGTGAAGGCCTCAGTGCGCTCGTCACGCATGTTCTGGTGTTCAAACCAAGGACGTGACCACCACCACCACGCAAAGGTGTTGGAACGACCGGTGTTCATGGCTTGGTCTTGCGGGATATCCTCGGTCACACCGATGGCGGGATTCATCGATTCCAAACCAGCTGGAAGCGGGTCAACCAGCGCAACGTGGTAACGACGAGTCTCGGCCACCATCGTGAGCTTGATCTTGACCTTGGCGCCGGCTTTGATTTCCCAGGCGCCATCCGCACGACGTTTCACGTCGGTGGGATCGTCGACGCCCGAGTACTCACGCTGCACCACGAAGCCGTGATCCGCAGCGTCCAACCACAAGGATTTAGGCGCGTAATTCATGCCGATTCGATAATACATCCGCCCCTTTCCATCCTTTTGGATATAGAGCTTCTGGTTCTCGCCCTCAGCCACATATTTCATGGCGATATCGATCTGATGCTCTTCGGTCGTGCGGCCCTTGAACTTATGTTCGCCGGCATAACGATCGCCAAGCCATACGCGGGCTACAAAATCAGGGGTGATTTTTTCGAAGGTATTAAAATACTTGTCCAAAGCCAGCAAAACGAAGGCGTTTTCCTGCGTATTGCCCCAACGACCTTTGGTGCGATGCGCCATCAGGCCTTTCACGATTTTTGGAATCAAATCGTTTTTGGGTTGGTCGTCCATCAACGCTTCCAAAATCACGCCGTCGGCCGTGCGGTTCGACTGCAGAATCAGATACGCGCCGTCGTCGATATTGCTCGCAAAATGGGCGGCACCCGAGGTTTCGGTCACTCTGTTATTTAAGAACCGACGGATCTCGGCCAATTCAGGCGCCGATTTATCGGACGTGAACACGCCCAAAAGCCAGCCCACAGATTCGAACGAGATTTTTTCCAAAGAGCCACCGCGACGAAGCACGTCGCGCGCTTTAACCAAGTCGTAGTCTTTGTTCAGACCACGAACATAAAGCGAATAAGCGATGATATGGAGGCGAATATATTCCGGATAATAATGCGGAATATAATTCTCAATATTCGCCAAATACTGCCCCATTTTCCGGATCGCCTGATCTGGAACGGTATAACCTTTCTGTTTAGCGCGGATCAGAGCGTGTGCAGCATGCAGTGTGATGTAGGGCCAAGATGGCTGGCCACGACGCCAAAGACCGAAACCACCATCGTAGTTCTGACGGTCGACCAATTCTTCGATATCGCGCTCCATCGAGCGTTTGACCTCGGCGGCTGACGGCATGCCTTCGGCCTTAAAAGCGGTCAAGACATCGCGCAACGCAGCGACCGAAATCATGCGCGAAGCAATCTGTTCCGCGCATTCATATTTGTAAGCGTACACGTACAAAAACGCGTCAGTCAGGGCTTGCATCGCGGTCGACGAGGTCGTGACTTCAAGACCCCCAAATTGGGTCCAGACTTCACCCGGCATTTTCACAGGCTGAACCACAGCGCCGTTATCAATCTGCCCGTAAGTGGCAAAAGCCTCGCTGGTGGCCGGGGTCCAAACCGGCAGGTCGATTTCTGCGGCATCGCTCCATGCCCCCGCGGAAGCCCCAACCTGGAAACGGGCTCGGCCAGCTTCGTCGGTGGTTGCGGGGAAACGAACTTCAACCCGGTCGTTGGGCGGAACCGTAACCATCAGACCTTGCCCAGTGTAAATCAGATTGGAAGCGCGTGTCGCGACCGACACCGTCAGCGGTTCGTCGGTCTGGTTTTGCAACACGACCGGCAATTCGAATTTGTCGCCAAAGTTCAGGAATCGCGGCGCGCTTGGTCGGACCATCAAAGGCAGGCGGGCCGTGATGGAGCTTTGGCCATGGCCGAATTTCTTTCCGCCTTCAACGGCGACCGCCATGATTCGGTAGCGAGTCAGGTTATCCGGCATTTTCACGTCGACTTTGGTTTGCCCCTTCGCATCCGTTTTGACCGCTGAATAAAAGCCGGCCAGCGGATTGAAATTGGACCGCACGGCGATCGGAGCGTTCGGATCGGCGGCTGATGCCGAGCCCGACAGTTGTCCAAGCATTCCCGCGGAATCTTCATCTCTCGCCATGTCACCTTCAGCTGACATCTCTTCCATGGGTGGCGCGGCCATGGGCAGTTCCATACGATTGCTCTTTTTTTCCGCCGCGGGAGCACTCTTAGTCCGGCGTGCCTTGGATGGAAGCGCCGTGGTATCCGGGGCCGGCCCAAAACCAGATGGGTCGATCAATTCGACCGAAAGTCGCGAGTGTTTTTCGCTGACTCCGGGCCCCTTTGAGCCATAAAACACGGCCATCGGATCCGCCATTTGATAGGCGCTCAAGGACAGGATTGCTTCGTCCACAACGATGATCGCGACTTCCGCATTGCTAACCGGTTTGCCCAGACTGTCTTTCACTTGGATGCTCACAGACGTCTTTGCGCCCGGTTCGGTTTTATCCGTCGCGGGGGTGACCTCAACGTCTAGCGTGCGTTCGTAGGGTGGAACCGGCAGGTTGATATCACCGCTCGCGATCGCTGGGCGCGTAGGCAGAGACGCATCAACTTCGCCCTTTGAATCCAGGCGAGGGGCTTCTCCGACCAGGTCGATCGAAACCCAGAGGTTGGGAATATGGCCGCTCTTAATGGGGACCGTGACGACCTTGGTGGACTCTTCCATTCGGAATCGTTTTTGTTCGACCATGCCGTTGCGGCGAATGCTCATCACGACTTCGGCAGGCACGATCGGTGAGCGCACCAAAAGTTCCGCGGTTTCGCCGGGTTTGTATTCGTCCTTGTCTGGAATCAGATCGACTGTTTCCATCGTGACAGTGCGCGATACCGGTTGTTTTCCGCCCGAGACCCAACGTGTGATTTCGGTGTAATTTCGGCGTCCGTCGTCATCCGTCGTGGTTGCGCTGATTTTGTACGTGCCGCCCTCTTTGGTTTCGAAAACGCATTTATGTTCGGTGGCTTCGGTCACAAAATCACATTTCTGCTCGTCGACGATCTCTTCGTTGTATTGGCCGCCTTTCCACGAGTACTTCACGCGTCCGGCGCGCATTTTAACGGGTCGACCTGTGGGATTCGCTCCATCCACGTCAGACACGGTCGCGAAGATCTCCAAAGGCACACCTTTTTCTACAAAATAACGTTCCGAACGCATGCCCACATAATATTCGCTTGGGTGAACCAACATGGTCGCGCTGCCCGTCCACGCCTGACGATTCACATCCATCACCGTGCCCTGAAGCGAAACGGTCATGGGGCGTGGAGGCTCGTTGGCCCCGAAATCTAGTTTCAAGAAATGATCGCCGGCAGCATCTGTTTTGGCGGCCAGACTCGCATAAGAGCCTTGTCCCGAGACTCCACCACTGCGCCACCAAGGAACCCACATTCCAAACGTGTATTTGGATTGATTGGGCGGCGTAAACGAACTTGGCATCGCGTTGATGCTCCAGGTCACATCAGCGTTTGGCAGTGCCCCACCGGCGTAGTACTTGGCCTCGAGTCGAGCCGAAGCATCCGCATTCGCATAGAATGGACCGGGCGGGACATGAACCGAAACTTCGAATTCCGGTGTTCGGAATTCCTGAATTTGGAACGAGTGGTTGTAGACCGTGTTTCCAGCCGGCACGCCGCTGGCTTTGATTTCGACACGTGCGTTCCCAAGGTTGGGTGTCTCAGGCAATTTGAAATTAAAATCAAATCCGCCAAGTGCGCTCGTGTCGGCCATGCCTTCGGTGATTTTATTATTGAAAGCGTCGAAAGCGACCCAGGTAATTTTAGGGGTTCCGGGGGCAAGGCTTACGTCACCACCTTTGCGGTAGTCGATATTACGAACCCAACCCTTCAGATGAACTTCTTCTTTGGGTTTGTACATTTTGCGGTCGTCAAAAACGAACCAGGCAAGGTTATCGCCGGGGCTGCCTTTGGTGATGCCCGAATTATAGTGCTCGGGAATCATCGCAACGTCGTCACCCTTGGTTGCCAACACGTAGCTTCCCTTACCTTCCTTGTTCGTGAGCCGAATCGAGCCCGTCCCATCAGCCGAAGTCAGCGTCGTGGCGCCAGTTGGAAACAAAGTAAATTCCACGCCATTGACCGGTGCGCCAGTGGCGAGGTCATTCGCCCAAACCAAAGCTTCTTCGTAGTCGTGGAAAACATCGACACCGAGCCTGGTCGCATTCAGCCAGCTTCGAACCATCGGAATATAGTCGGACTCGGGCATCGTCGATCCCTTCGAGGCGCGAGATGGCTTGAGCTCGATGATGGTATGGCCCAACCCGTTGGCGCCAAAAACATCTTTGAGGTCCAGGTTAGTTTGAATGAGTTCATCGGGTTTTGACTTAATCTTCACCTCGACATCGATGAGTTTGCGGCCCGGCGGTGTCTTGCGCTTTTTGCCGTAATAGCGCCAATCGTCCATGTACTCGCGATAGGCGTCCCAATCGGCCGGAACGACCTTCCAAGCCTTCAGCCGAACCGCGTCGTAATTGATCGAATAAAACGTAAATTGTGGACCTGATTTCGGGTCCAGCACGATAAACTCACCCGAAGCAGCCGTCAGAGTGGGGTCGGCCGCGCCAACATCGAACGAATAGGATTGGTCTTTGCCCAGTGTCTGACCAAAAATATCTTTGAGACCTGCCTTCAACGTCACCGTGTATTTGCGACGGCCAGGTTTGAAGCCAGATACCCCCAGGTATTGCCCCGACTGTTGAATCGTCATCGCAGCAAAGTCGGGTGAGACCTCGACCAGATTTTCATCAAAAGCCGAGTCTTCCAACGGATTCGAAAACTGGAACGAAAACGAATCGTAGGGCCTGCATTCACCCCATCCACAACGATGGTCTGTGACCAAGAGCGGACCGTAGGTCTGGAAATAGAAGTTCTGGTCGCTTGCCGTAGTGCGTGGGCCCTCGGCTGATGGTGCGCCTTGGGTCAGCACCACCTGAATGCTCGAATTATAAGGCATGTCGTTCACTGGAACGACAACCATGTACCGGCCTGGCTGCGCCTGATCGACGTAGGACTTGATGACCTCGTCTGCAGCAATCATATCGGCATTCGCGATGCGGACCGGAATCAACCGGTCACCGACACGCACCTGGATATGCTCAAGCATTTCGGTGGGTTTAATCTTCTGATCGAAGCCCAAGAAAATCGGCTGATCGAGCCGCGTCGGACCATTATTGGGGAAGTAATTCTGCAAGGTCACAGGAGGCGTGCTGAAGGTGAAACTCACCTCTTTTTCGAGCGCTCCACCCACTTTAGACTTGGTTCCAGCCGGCACCACGACCTTGTATTCGGTGGCCATCGGCATGTGTTCAGTGGTCGGTTCAAAAAGCAGAGTCTTGGCACCGATCCATCGCCACTTGCCTTCGGGCAAAGGCGTGAGTTGTACAGGCACGCCCTGCGCAATCGTCTCGGCATGAGACGTCACCTCGACCATCGGTTGATCGAAGGTTACGCTTAGCTTTGCAGCGACAGGAATCTCGCCTTCGGGGGCGGATCTCAAGACCTTCAGCGCGCCAAACTTCACGTCAACCGCGTCAGGACGGGCCCGCTCACCAGGGGGCGGAAATTCGGTCGTGATCGTTTCGCCGGTCTTGGGCGGAGGCAACGAATCACCGCGTTTGGCAAAATCCTTGCGGTCCGACAGCTCGGATTTCAGCGGCGATAAGCGCGCTAGAATCTGCTGAATCACTGGCTCAGCCAGCGGCGAAGTCTTGGGACGACTCAAGGACTCGGACGTCTCGGATGGGGCATTCCCATCGCTCGCCGCGATGGTCATCGAATCGAGCTGACCGGGATCAACAGGCTCAAAACTCTCGAGCGTAGCGACCGGTCTTTCGCGGAATTGTGTCCCAGTATCGGTCTCACCAAGCTTCTCAAGTTCGCTCTTATGAGTCCCACAGGAAGCCGTGATCGCCAAGAACGCCAAAGCCAGCAGCGCTGATTGCCTACGCATATTTATCTCGTCCTAAAGGTCATTATTACCGCAGTGTGTAACGAACACCCCCTGCATGCAACGGACCTCAGGCCGAAAAGATCTTCAGTAGGTGCCGATCGCGCGCTCTTTTCCCGGCAGGATCTCGAGGCAGGTCGTCCAATAGCCGGTGAGCACGGTCTCGACGAATTCCTCGGGCAGATCTACGTCGCGCATCTCTTGCGCGAGTGCGACGTGATCGTATGCGAGGCGACGAGGTGTGACCTGCGCAGTATCGGTGTCGACCAACACGTAATCGACCAAGGTCGTGCCGTCGTTAGGAGGGCGACCGATCACGCCCACATTCACCATGGTCTTGCCCGACGGAAGCTCGCGCACCCACGGGATCCCCGTATGGGTGATGAACATTAAGTCGGCATCTGCCTCGTTCATGAGGTACTCCAAAAATCCATCCGGACATTGGGACTCCCACAAGAACTCGTTGATTCGACGAGGCGAACCGTGAGCCATCAGCACTTTTTTACCAGCCCACTCATGTCGAAATTCGGTCGGCAGTTCTTGCAACCAATCCTTGTTGTCGTCCGAAGTGTTGGCCAACGTGTAGTCGTACGAGATCTGGGCAAAATGATTATCGCGAGGATCCACATAGCCGCAGGCGCAGTCCTCAAGCCGATTTCCGATGGAATGGTCGTAATTCCCCTGCATCACAAAGACGTTTTTTTGGTCACGTAAATAGGGAAAGACTTTGTCTGGATTGGGCCCAAAACCGCCCACATCGCCCAAACAGTAGAAGGCCGTTGCGCCAAGAGCACTCGCCTCTTCGATCAACGCGGCGAGGCTGCGGTGGTTATTATAAATGCCACCAAAAACACAGATTAGGTTCGACACGTCACACCCTCGACGTGGCAAGTATAACAAGCCGGATGGTTCAATTTGATGGGCACGATGCCATCCGCCAAAGTGTCGCCCATACGTGCTTCTTCGACCTCGATTAAAATCGGGCAGGGAAACACGCCTTTGGCAGTCACCATGCGACAACTCGAGCATTGAAGGTCGTTCTCTTCGCCCTCGATCAGGTCGCCGTCGACCAGTCGTTCGTATGCCTGATAGCCCTCGTCACGGCGTTCCTCGCGGCCAATTTTAAATGGCGACAGGAATTTTAGCCGCGGCTGAGAAATACCGCGCGATTTTAGCAATTCGATAAATCGGTTCCGCCCGGCCCCGTCGGCCAATTCGTTATGACACGTGGTTACGGTCACCACAGGATTGATGCCGTTTTCCCAAAGTCGAACGATCGCGCCAACGATCTGCTCGAACGTATTGCGGCCACGAATCGCGTCGTTTTCTTTGGCGGTCGTCCCATCGAGTGAAACCCGGATGTCCAGACCGTATCGCGATGAAGCGAACGTCTCACCCAACCAAGCCGCCATTTCATCTTCGATGAGAATGCCGTTGGTCAGGATCGACAACGGCGCCACCTCAAGCGTTCGCTCGATCAACTCGCGGATATCGGGGTGCAAGAAGGGCTCCCCGCCCGTGAAATAGACCTCTTTGACGCCCATTGCCGCGCCTTCGCTGATGGCCGTAGCGACTTGGTCGACGGTCATAAACGGATGCGAGTCGTTCTTGGGTCCACATGAAATAAAGCAATGCAAACACGCCAGATTGCACAAGGTGCCTGTGACCTGAAGCCACAACACATCCAAGTGTTCGAAATCTAGGGTGGGAGCGGGAAGGTCAGCTCGCTCTTGAGCGCGCGTAACCAGCATGTCGAGATTAATGAGATTCGAAGCCATAGGTCCAATGATGCCAAAAACGGGGCGTAGGTTTCGTCTAGTTTCGACGACGGCGCAAAAAGCCGACCACGACCAGCCCAAAGAAAGCGGGTTCAAGCAGGCCAGGCGCGCTGCATCCGCCTTCTTGTCCAACCGAGGGACTCACAAGACCAGGAAAGTCGCTGACAACCTCCTGCTTGCCTTCGTCGACATAGGGGTCGGTTACGACGGGGTTATCCACATCACCTTCGATGGGATCGACGGCACATTCCTTGTTGATGCAGCCACTCTCACAGACCTCAGAGGCCGCCAACTCGCCGCCACTGCAATCGACACGGTTGATGTTATCGATGCAGTAGGAACCGTCAGCAACGTCAGCACAGGCGTCTGCGGTCGGCTCAACGCCACCCACACAGGCGCCATCGACACATGACCCGCCACAAAGTTCATCAGCGGCCGAATATTCATCGACGCATTGAACCCGAGTCGCGGCATCAAAGCAGTAGGCGCCATCTGCCTTCAACGAACAGAATCGGTCGTAATCGGTCACAGGTTGGACGGCCGGCCCACCACAGGTCCCGGTCGAGACAACCAACTGAATATCGTCGCCGTAATAATACTCGAACATATCCGGGTATTTTACGCCGGTATTCGCAAGGCAGGTTTCGCCGTTCTGCGACGCACAGCCTCGGTTTGCTGGGTTTCCATTGCAATCATCGGGAACAAATCCCAAAGCGGTCATCTCGATATCACAGACGGATTTGCCCCAATTATACGTGACCCATTTTTCGGTGCTCGTGCCATCGGCACCACCGTTTCCCTGACATGAAGCGATAGGATCAGCGGCATCAGGCGCCGGAGGTTTTGCGCCCGCGACATAAAATGGCGCGATGATGCGGTCCTTCCACGTCAGGTACTGGCCCTTGGTTTCCGCAGCAGCCCGCTTATGCAAAGCACTCGGCCCGTTAGGCACGTGGGCACAACTGTAGACTTGGTCACTCTGAGAGTTGCCAATCGAGGTCGCGCCCGCCACAAATAATTTATAATAGAGGAATCCACGCGCCTGTACGGCCTGCGCTTTGAGTGCCTCGTAAGGGGCATTCCCGTTTTCGCACGCGACAACGCCCGGAATATAGTCGGCTTCAATATCGACCATTCCCACGCCGTCGACCATGACCATGCACGGTGCCTCAAGGTTAAACACACGCGTGTTAAACCCAGGAAGGTCCGAGGGGTCTTCGGTCATGACAGGCTCGCCGCAGGCCGAAGCGAGCAGCAAACCAGTCATAGAAATAAGGGGAAACTTTTTCATCATAGAGTCACCAAAAGTGTGCAGACGACTATGACAAAACTGGGGGCGGAAAGCCACTGCCGCAAAGTCGGGCTGGGAGCCAGATTATTTCAGCAGGCCACAATCGACGCCGGCCTGTGCGCCGCCTTCTTCAAAGGCTGTGATCGTCCAATCACCCCATGAACGTTCATTGGCTGGGCGATCGCGCTGAAGCACATAACGATACACAGCGCAGAGTTTGGGTTTCTCGCTGAATTGATTGCTCGTCCCGCGTGGTGCGCAGGTAAAGCCTTCGAAAGACTCGGTCTCAAGTTCGTCCTGCATTTCCTTCGAAATACTGGTCATGGCCCGTGGGGTGACTCCGCCGATCGTCTTGATCTTGGCGGCAAGTGACCTCTTAGCGATGCTGGTTTCTTTATTCGAACGAAGGCCTGATGGACAAGGCTTGCCGGCACCATAAGTCGCCATCTCTAGATAACGCTGGTTCTCACGGAGCTCGCCGTATTTGCCGCGCATGTCGCTGACTTTATCGAGGAGCGCCTCGACTTCGCCGCCGAACTTCTTCTGCATCGTCCCAACGAGCGCTTCGTTGCCCCTGGCGCGCTTCTTAAGGTTGCGCCATTCATCTTCGATATCAGCCGTGCGCTCGATTTCAGCGCCAAGAGCTTCGTTTTCGTCTGCGAATTTCTGGAAGGCCTCGGTCTCAACTTCGGCTTTAATTTCGAAAGCATCCGAGACTTTTCGGTCCAAACGAGCGGCTTCGCGAATCTGATCGCCCAATTTAGGAATCATCTCGCCCAGACGAAGACTGTGGTCCTCAAGCCATGGTTCCGCGCGGGCAGCCCAGGCGTTTCCAATCGCTTGATTTTGCTGATCGTCATTGCTCAGACACGAATCAAGTTTTCGGTACTCAAGTTTATCGCGCTCAGCGACAAAACACGCACTCGCATCTTTGTATTTAGATTTCGTTTCGTTCAGTGCGGCCACGCGCTCTGGGTGGTTGCCCAAAAACGAGGTGAGTTCGGGCAGGCCGTATGCGCCCACATTATTCATGTGGTCATCGTAGTCGGAACAATAGGTGCGCCATTCCTCGTCCAAAAACGTCGGGAACGATCCTTCACGGCAGTAATTTGGCGAACCACAGCTCAGCTGCGTGGCCCCAAGAACGACCAACAAACTCAATACTATTTTTTTCATTTCCAACTCGGAATCCAGCGAAGTTCGTCCTGAGGAATCACGCCCTCAGAGACCAAACGAATGGCGATGTCTCTTAGTGTCACTATGCCGGCTTCAGCCGCGGCTTCGCGCAATCCTTCGATGGATTCTCGGCCGGCAATTTGACGTCGAATACGTGCTTGTACAGGAAGAAACTCGGACACAGCAATGCGACCTCGTGTTCCTCGGTTTCCACAGGCCTCGCATCCCTGTCCTTTAAACGCCGAAATATCAGGCAATTCATCATCAAAGAAGTCTTCGATGATCTCAGAATCCAGGGCGGCGTCTTGTCGACACTGTGGACAGATTCGCTTAACGAGGCGCTGTGCCACAATGCCCACGAGCTCAGTGGCGATCGCGTCCGCGTCGACACCAAAATCGCGTAGGCCGCGAATCCCGTCGACGGCGTCTTTTCCGAAGACCGTGCCCAACACCAAATGCCCGGCCTGGCTAGCTTTGAACGCCCAAGCCGCGATTTCGGGTGTGTTGATATCTCCCACCAGCAGCACATCGGCGTCGTCTCCCATGGCGGCTTCGATCGCATTGGCGACGCCAAAACCTTGGCGCGGATCGACTTTGACCTGGTGCACACCGGCGACGGCGTAGCTCACAGGGTTTTCGACCGACAAAACCTTGCGGGACGTGTCGCCACTCAGCGCATGCACCGCGGCGTAAAGGGTCGTGGATTTGCCTGAGCCTGTGGGCCCGGCGACCAAGAATACGCCACTCCGACGCGTCAACGTGTGACGGAGTTCACGCGCGACTGGCAGGGCAAAACCGAGCTCACCGATCGTCAGGATTCGCTCATCCTGAGGCAGCAGGCGCAAGGTCACGGTCTCACCAAAATTCGTGGGCTGCGTGCGAGCGCGAATATCGTAGATTTTTCCCTCTACACGCCGCTGAAAATGCCCCATTTGTGGACGTCGTTTTTCGCCGCCATCCATGCGTCCGCTGATCTTGACCAGATGCACCACGCCGCCCATCTGTTTGGGTGTCAGCGTGGCTTCGCGCTCTTCCATGTCGCCGTCGATTCGAAATCGCAGACGTACATTCTGCTCGTAGCGCTCGAAGTGAATATCGCTCGCTCGTGCATGAACCGCGGCAACGATGAGTTTTTCGAAGAACGAAATCGTCTCGGCGTCGAAGCTACCGGTTGTGTCTTGCGCGATCGCGGTAGACGCCGTGACGCCGACCTCGCTCGCCTGCGCCAACCCTCGTTCGCGCCCTTCCAAAGAATGAAGGACGATCTGAAAATCAGTCGGAGTCGTCAGATGCAACCTGATCGCAATCAGTCCCATCGCCTGTGAAAGCGCTGGGCCATCGGCGTAAGGGTCAGTCGTGATCACCTGCAGAAGCCCGTCACGATGTGCGAAAGGCATGATTCGATTATGGGTCAGAAACGCCGGTGGATAGGTCGCGTGGAGCGTTCGGTCGAAGTCACTCAAGACGTCTCCGGCGCTCAGAACACTCATGCCATTTTGCTTGGCGAGCGCAGCGTAAATATCTGCTTCCTGAACGTATCGTCCTTCAAGCAAAGCCTCACCCAGACGAAGACCTTTTGCGTCGGCTTCCATCGCTGCCATCTCCACTTCGGCACGATCGATGACCCCCATCTCTACGAGGATATCGCCGAGCAAGGGTTTGACCGCGAGGTCTCCAAGAATTTCTTCTTTGAACGCCTTTTCCGAATACCGGCGCAGGCGAACCAATTTCTGACTTTTTCCGTCGTCGATGGGCGCCACAAGCACGCCCTGCATCCCAAGCCGTTTCGCCAGGCGCTGAGGCAGCTCCCGCATGCTCGCCGACACCAAGATGGCGTCGTAGGGAGCGTTGGCCGCATATTGTTTTAGGGTGTTGCCGAATAGGATCTGAACGTTCTTGCAGCCACTGTCTTTCAGATTACGCGCCGCAATTTTCGCCATGGCATCATCGCGTTCCACCGTGAAGACCGCCGTGACCATCTTCGATAAAATCGCGGGAACGTAACCGCTGCCGGTGCCTACGTGCAAAACATTCGCATCGGGCTTGAGTCCCAATGCCGTGATCATTTTGCCGACGACTTCTGGGGGATCGATCGGACCGTCAGACTCGAAATCCTGCCGACGGATTTGACTCATTGCTTTCAGTACCGCGGGATCTGAGACGCCCCGTTTTCGCAACCATTCTATTCCATGTTCTGTCATGGCCATCCTCGGCAATCATCTTCAAGCAATTCGTGTGAGTTTTCCTAGTCGGCGAGCGAGCGGGAAGCAATAGAAACCATGGGGCTGAATACGAAAAAAGGCGGGAAGTCCCGCCTGATCCGTTCAAAAACACGTTTTGCTACTGATTCTTGAGCCGATCGATGATGCGCGCCTTGGCATCCATATGGTGCTCTTCAAGCTGAAGATCAGGGCCTGGCGATTTCTTGAACGCTTCGATGAGTTGTTTCTCCATCATCGCAAGTTTCAAGCGCGTATCCTGATCGGCACCGAGCGCGAAGCTCAAGATGTGATCGTCTCGCTCGCTTAGACCATGAGCCATTCGAAGGGCTTTCTCTTCTTCTGGCGTCAATGCCGCAAGATCTTGAGTCCGTTCGATTACAGTTGTGGGGGCTACCTGTGAGCCATGTCGCTTTTTATGTTCAGTCAAAGCACTAACCTCCCGACTTGTCCTGCCACGCGCGCCGCAAGCCGACGGAAAAGGGAATCTGGGTACAAAATTTTAGTGCGCTGATATGTGTCCGTCACCAACGCCCTTCCTTTATAGGACAGCGAGATCCCGGTAGCAAACTTTTTGGGGCATTTTCATCAATCCGCATGAACACTGGACCTGCACGTCCAACCACCGAATACCCGCATGAATAAAGGCTAATCGGACTTGGCTTTCCCGCTGCGGCGCGAGCGCCAGAACCAAAACAACAAGGTGGCAATGAGCGCAATGCCAACGGCAATGCCGTAATTCTTCACCCAATGCGAGAGTTCGGCCAGATTATAACCCACCGACCAGCCTACCCCCATCAAAAGTGCGTTCCAGAGGAGCGCCGAGAGTGCGGCAAAAAAAGCGACTCGACCGGCAGGCAGGCCCACCATGCCAGCGACCACAAAAAAGATGCTGCGAAACGCCGGCAAAAAACGATTGACCGAGATGTAGGCTGTGCCATGGCGCGCAAAGCCATCGGTCAACTTCGCGACTCGCGGTGCCATCTTGGGAGTGGCCAGCTTCTTGGAAACCCAGTGCTCCCCGGGTCTCGACGACACCCATGCTCCAAAGAGATACGCGAACATTGCCCCGGTCACGCTGCCGGCCAAGACTGCGGTAAATACCGCCCACCACGGCCAATCGGCGTTGGGGATCAAAACGGCAGAAGCCACGACAACGGTGTCTCCAGGAAAAGGCGGGAATACGTATTCGATCATCGAGGCCGCCGCGATGACCAATAGCCCAAGGGCCAGTGGTTGTGCCGCGATCCAGTCAAAGACCAATTGTGCGTCACCCATTCAACCTCCGAGACCTTGCCACGAGCACGATACCCGCAAGAACGGTGACCGCGCCAATGATAGCCGGAACTTCGGGCACTTCATCGAAGAGCAAAATACCCCATACAAAAGCGAAAACCACCTGCAGATAGGTCATCGAGGTCGCCCGCCCCGCGGTTTCGAGCTGTAGGCCCTGAGTCATGCGCACCTGCGCGGCTTGAGTGGCAATGCCAACCGCCAACAAAATGCCCAGCTCGTGCAGGTTCGGCACGTAGCCGGTCGACAGGGCCCAGGGAATGGCGAAGGGCAAACAGACCAGTGGAAACCAGAACACGACCACAAGCGGGTGATCTGTGGCTCCCAGTTTCCGGACGACGGTGTAGGCGCCCGAACTCACGATCGCCCCGGTGATCGCGGCGCCCAGGGCAAGCGGGGGCAAACCAGGACTTGAGCCAAAAAGGAAATCAGGCCTCGCGATCATCACCACGCCGATCAAACACGACACGCCCGATACAGCCACCCCAAGCGTGAGGCGCTCGCCAAGCACCAGTGCGGCTAAGAGCGCCACAAGAACAGGGTTTGTGTATTGGATCACGGTGGCATCGGCCAAGGGCAGATGCGTGATCGAATAATAAAAACAGCCTAATCCGGTAAAACCAAGAATTCCGCGTAAAGCCAAGAGCTTGCGGTTATTGCCCCACGGACTGATCGCCTTGGCCTTGAGCATGGCGACGCTCGCCACAAACGCCACGGCTGTTCTGGCGAGCACGATCTCTTGAAAGGGAACGGTTTTGCCTGCCAATTTGACGAGGATGCTCATGATCGAGAAATAAAATGCACTCTCGATCATGTAACGCAGGCCAAGACTCAGACCTGCCGCTTTTGGCTGAGTCACCATCGTCGACGGGCTCAATCCCAAAGGAGGTTCAAAGCCTCGTCGCCCCATTCATCAAGCAGCCCGAGTTCCCAAGACAGATGCAAGATCGTGTAGCGGTTTCGGATGTCCTTTGAGTGCAGGATGGCCGCACGGGCGCGTTCTCTGTCGATGCCAAGGTCCTTAAAACGCAGCGGGCACTCAGCGGCTCGCAGCTCGGCTTCGATGCTGGCTTCGGTTCGAAGCGTGCGGCTGATTCCAACCATCAGCTCATCCCATCGAGCCACAACGGTCTGCAATCGCTCGGTCAAAAGTTCTGGGGTTGGGTAGCCGGGCTCAGCGTGTCGTTCCACGGCATCAAATAAGACGCCAAATCGAACCTGAAGCGTTGAACGATAGGTTTCCCAAGGTTCAAGGGCGGCCACGCGGGCCTCGATATCGATCTTTGAAGGGTCGAGTGCTTTGAGCTTTTCGTACAAAAACGCGGTGGTCAGGGTGCCAACGCCCACCTGACACCCATGAAAATCATAGGGCAAGTCGTACGCATGGGCCGTCATGTCGATGAAATGGGAGATCAAGTGTTCTCCACCCGATGCCGGGCTCGAAGAGCCTGCCACGCTCATCGCAAGACCAGACAACATCAACGAACCCACCAAACGAGCGACCGCAATTCGGTCGCGTTCGGGGAGCTTCGCGGCCACATCATCCAGCAATTCCGAGCCGGCCTCGATGATCGTCATGGCCTCGTTGGAAAAGTGAGAACCCGTGAGCAGCGCGCTCAGGGCCCAATCTGAATTGGATACGGGTTTGGAAAGCAGGTCTCCAAGTCCACTTTGAATCATGCGGGCGGGTGACTCAGCCATCACGTCGACATCGGCGATCACGACCTTTGGTGCGGTGCACGGAATGGTCGTTTTCACGCCCTGCGAAAGCACCGCTGCGATTCCTGAGGTAAATCCGTTCATCGATGGAGCGGTCCCGACACAAGCCATCGGAATGCCGAGCCGAAAAGCTGACAGTTTTGCGACGTCGTTGATGGTGCCGCTCCCCACTGCAATTGCGGCCACGGCACCGGAGGACTCCAACACATGTTGGCAGGCGTCGACGCGGACATCATCGCACATCGGATGATCTTCTCCGTCGAGCAGCGGCACGTCCCAACGCACCCAGTGCAGACCCGCTGTATCCAACACGCTCGCAAGCTTTTCGCCAGCGACTCGCCACGTGTTTTCATCAACGACCATGACCCAAAGGCCGGCCGGAAGGTGCTGTTTGAGGTCGGCCAAACCATGTTCGATGGCATCACGTTCGATTCGAATCGAACGTGTATCCAGTCGGTCATGAAATTGAGTGAGGTAAGGGTTGAGATTCAGCATGAGCGGGACTCCACGAAGACCGCTTAGGTCTAATACGCGTCACGAGAGCACACAAGCCCTTGTTAGGTAGGATGGGGGGTCTAGAGGTGTCCCAAAGCCGCGATCAGTTTCGCTTTGACCAGCGTCGCCACTTCCGAGAGGCCTTCGATGCCTGTCTGCCCAAGTGTGGCCTCAGGATCGATGGCTTTCACCATCACGCCAGCATCGTCCTTATAGACGATGAGATTGCAGGGAAGCAGGAGACCGATATCGAGATCGGTCGATAGCGCCTGAAAAGCCATCTTTGGAGCACAGGCGCCAAGGATTGTGTACGGGCGAAAGTCCACCTCGAGCTTCTTGGCGAAGGTTTCTTTGACATCGATGCGAGTAAGCACGCCAAATCCTTCTTTGGCGAGGGCTTCAGGCACGCGCTCAAGCGCCTGTTCATACGTGCAATCGAGGTGTTTTTTGATGTCTGTGATGCTCATATTGGCTCCTTAGAATGCCAGTGTAGCCTGAACCACGACACGTGGTGCAGCGCTGTCCAAAATCAAATTCACGTCATCGCTGCCTTCCGGCGCGATCGACACTGGAAGCACACCGTTGACGGCGATCTTGGCCTTCGGTGAGGCAAAAAACTGGAGGCCCAGAACAGCCTCATAAAGGTCTCGTTCGGCTCCGCCTTCACCAGGCGCCAAGAATAACGCGTGCCCAGAGGCATCGACCTCAAACCAAGAAGTCAGCCGGTAGGCGGCAAGTAATGTCGCCCCCATTGCGTCTCCGTCAAGCACGCCGACCGGTTGACCGCGAAATGGGGGACTTGAACCCTGTGGAATGGCGCCCCGGCCGAACGCTCCTTCGGTGCGGACCCTGAGCTTGTCTTTTCTGACCTGTATGCCGCCCCCAACGCGTGTTCGCCTCACTGTTTCTGAGCCAAGGTCACGGTTGCCGGTCATGGCAAAACCATAAATGGCCAGCTCATCGCGTTCCGGATGTGTGCGGCGATCATCGAGCAATATCGCCCATTGCAGCCAGCCACCCACGTCGAATCCGTCACCAATATCGACCGATCCCATATGTCCGTTGGTCACATATGCCGCGTACCCGAGCTCGGAAGAGCCCATGGGAATCGCATCAAAAACTTCGACGCCAACATCCCGAAACGCATACGCGTTACCTGTAAAAACCCCATCGACCACCGGGCGCTCAAAAAACAGCCGATCCGCGACGTTCGAAAAACGAATGATGTCGGTCGTGACATGGAAGGCTTCGGTGGTCTCATCAAGCAGCGGCAATTTGAACTGTCCCACCCGGATTCGAGTCCAGGGCGTCGAATAGGTCGCTGAAGCATCGACCAAAACGGCACCGTCTCCGTCCACCAATGCGTTTTGTCCCGCATCAATCGTGACCATATAATTCACGCTGCGATCGGTTTTTGGGATCGTCCCCCGAACCCCCAAACGCGCGCGGGCAATACGAAAGGTCGAGGTCGAATCGTTCGGACCCAAGGTGTTGAATACAGCCACGCGCCCATTAAAAGGCGATAAGCCGGCGCTCGTCAGTCCATTGACCTCGTCGGCAAAAACCGCCTCGAACGAGGGCTGTAAAAAGCCAAAAGGTTCGATGGCGACTTCTTCTCGGCCCTCTTCGGTTCCCTGCAAAATTGGCCAATTGGCAGCGCTGGCTTCGGACGTGATCGAAAGACTAAAGAGCGCGGGAAACGCCCACGCCAAGTGTTTTGCCTTCATGCGAATCCCCGTAGAGGCAATCTTCGTCGTGATTTTTCTGGTCGTTGTCTTCAAGTGAACCCACCTGGCGCGGATCTTTGGGCCGCGGTTTGCTGTTGATGTACGCGGCGACGTCCCAGGCTTCCTGATCGCTCAGGTCGGCCTTTCCAAGGGGCATATTCGCTTTGATGAAGCCCGCTGCGGTATTGACGCGATGCATGCCAGCTCCCCAGTTGTAGGACTCAGGGCCCCAAAGTGGAGGAAACTGCTGATGGTCCGCGCTTGTGCGAAGCCCCTGCCCCTCGGCGCCGTGGCAAAGTGCGCATTGCGCGTCGAACACGACTTTGCCGCGCTCGACCGAATAGCCCGTCGCTGGTTTTTTCGGAGTCGGAAAGCCGCGTCCAGGCATTTCCTTGCCGATCGGAACGTCTTTCGCGAGCCAAAAAATATAGGCCTGAAGATCGACCAAAACGGGGTCGCCCTTAGGCGGCGCCGCGCCGGAAGCAGAGGCCGGGGCATTTTGAGAAAACGTGAAGCAACCCTGAAGCCGTTCTTCCATCGTATTCACATGATTATTCTTCTTTCTGTACGCAGGGTACATGCCCCACGCGGCCCACATCGGCCCTGAATCTGCGACTCGCCCACCGCCCATATGGCAATTCGAACACGATTGAGAATTGCCTACAAAATTGGCTGCCTTGCCGGGAGTATCAAAAAAGATCGCGGCTCCACGGCGCACAGAATCCCCAAACGGGCCTTCTGGAATCTCGCTCAGTTTGGGCGCGATATGCCCGCTCACCGGCTGCGCGACGGCGACTGGGTCAGCCGGCGTTTCTGTAGAGGCTGATGATGAAGGCGTGGGTGCTGATTTATCCGGCGTACAGCCAGCCAACATCCCCAACAGGACGAGCATGATGACTTTCATTGTCCGCCCCCCTCGCCCAACGATTGCAGATAGGCTCCTAGAGCCGCGACGTCAGCGTCGGTCAGTCGCTTTGCGACGGTGCTCATCAACCCATTGACGTCATTTTTTCGCTCATCACGTTTCCATGCGCCCATCTGATTGGCCAGATACATGGCGCTCTGTCCGGCTAGTCGAGGAAAATTGGGGCCGATGCCTGCAGCGTTTGGCCCGTGGCATTGCGAACATGCGGGAATCCTACGATCCCAGTCTCCTTGTTCCACGAGCTCTTTGCCGCGCGCCACGTCGCCACCCGCGACCGCCGGGCCGGCCACAGCGGGGATTGACGCATAATATGCGGAAACAGCCTGAATTTGCGTAGCATCTAGCCCCTGAACTACCGGCTCCATCGCCGGATTAAGCAGTCTTGTGCCGGCTTTCATGTCCAGGATTTGACGTTCCAAATACGTGGCGTTCAGACCGGCGAGTGCTGGGAATCCAGCGACAGGATTCCCCTGCCCCCTCGTGCCATGACAGCTGGAACATGCAGGGACACCGCCAAATCCACTCGATGCGATTCGAGCTCCGGCCTTTACTGGGTCATCCTGCGCTTGAACAATCATCCCCGAGGCAAACAAGACAACGCCTACCGGAACGACCGCAAAAGCGATTTTCTGAAACATGCGTTGCAACATAACGCCTCATATCTATATTCTAAGACTCGTCTTCCGGCCTACATAGAGCCGACCAAGCCCTATCACGGGAACTCATACATGTTGCAACGCAAGCCTCATGCCATCGTCGTTAGTGAAGTAACGTCAGACGTCCCATACCAGTGCTTTTGAAATACTGTCCGGACGCGCTGCATTGCTGCAGCAACCCGCCGACGGAGGCAAAGAGCCCATCGCCCGTGGCAGAAATGGCCATGCTAGGGGATTCGACGTACCACGCCGCAAAATAGGGCCTAGCCCCGCCACACAGAATTGAATAGGGGTCAAAATCTGCCCCCATTTCTTCGGTCGAATCCACCGAACTTACGCCCCAAGAGTCGGCATCAAGACAGTTTCCGAGGCAAACCATGAGCTGGTAGACCAAGTCCTTGGACGTGAACGCCAGCGCTGTTGCGTCCCCCACCGTCGCCATATCCAGATTCACGCCGTCGTCCGGCTGGGCCAGCATGGTGCCTGACCAGCCCGCCGGATCTAGGCAATTTGAGGAACAGGTCCAGAAGAGTATTCGGCCATTTTGTGCCGCGACCTCCGGTGTTTGACCGTCCACGTGCCCCTGATTATAGGCGAGTCTCAACTCACCGCCCACGACATCCAGACGGGCCTGCCCATTTCCGTCAAAGGCAAAAAGTTGAGGGGATTCCTGCCAATTCTGAGGGTTGGTACAATTCGCGGCACAGGTTCGATAAACCAGTCCCCCGGTCTCGTTGTAGATCACCTGATGAAGAGCAGTGCCGACCACCGCCATCGCTGCACGGCTACCATCGGTGCGAATCTGAGCCGCATTCCAGTTATTTCCGTCCTGGCAATTCCCAAGGCATTGCACGAGGAAAATCCTGGCGTGAATCGTGCCATCTGAAGTCACCAGATAGACGGCTCCGCTTGGACTCACCGCCATTGGGGAGCCTCGGTAGACACTCCAGGTCCCGTCCAAAGCCGGCGTAAGGTCCACCGTGCTCCAACTGTTCGCGTTGGTGCACGACGATGCACAGGTCTTGTAGAAAGTTTGGCTCGTTCCCACCCCAATTGCAGACGTCGAATAAATCAGGTGCAGACGCCCGGAAGCGTCCGTATCCATGCGCGTGTCGTCCACAAGGTCAGCGCTTGCAAGCTCGACGAAGGTCCAGCCCTCGGCGACACCGCAGTTCATGGTGCATGCGCCATAAATCAGGTGTCCCGGACCTGCACCGTAGTTGTAGGCAAAATGAGCCGTGCCATCGGGTGTAAAAACAACGGCAGGATCGCCAAACCCGACCAGAGGTAGGGTGATGCGTTCACGCACCACATTATTGGTCGTGGTATTATTCACCGTATTGTTGGGGTTATCCGTCGCGTTATTGGTGGCCGTATTATTGGTGGAATTGTTGGTCGCACCGTTATTTGTCGCGACGTTATTCACTGTATTATTTCCGTCAATCACGATGTCAGGGCCGGATTTTCCGCCGTCATCACCGCAAGCGACCATCGCAACCATGACAAGACACACCCACGCTATTCGCATACACGCCTTCTGGAATAAGTCATCACACCCCATGTGTGGCTGAGTTCAGATTTCACGAATATTAGTAGGCATTTAGACGGCGTCAATATCGGCAACAACTCTTGCCAATTTCGCAGGCCGGCTCTCAAGACTCGAAATCCAAAGGGTCGAAACAAAGACGATCCCCGCCCCCAATACGGCAAGCATCGTTGGGACCTCGTCAAAAAACGCGAGACCAAAGGCAAACGCAAAAACCACCTGCAAATAGGTCATCGACATGGCTTTACCCGCACGTTCCAAAGCCAATCCCTGCGTCAGTCGAATTTGCCCCATCTGTTCGGAGACTCCCACGCCCAACATCCATAAAATCTCTATCCACGTGGGCCAACGACCGGTGATGGCGACCCACGGAAGCACAAAAGGAAGCGACATGAGCGGAATCCAGAACACGACGACGACCGCATGGTCGGTCTTCCCAAGCTTGCGCACCACTGTGTAGGCCGCTGCGCTAAATGCCGCGCCCCCAAGGGCCGCCAAAACGGCCAGGGTGGGCAAGCTCGCATCGGCACCGAACAAGAACGCGGGACGCGCGATCAACACCACCCCGAGCAGCGCCAAAACCGATCCCATGGCCACTGCTAGACGAGGACGCTCACCCAGAAAAATTGCGGCGAGCAAGGCAACCAGCACTGGATTGATGTAGTGAATCACGGTGGCATCGGCCAATGGCATCGCCACGACAGAGTAGAAAAAACAACAGAGCCCACCAAAACCGAGAATTCCGCGAAGCGCCAGAAGGGGTTTGTTCACGCCCCAGACCGAAACCCTGTCACGGCGCAGCATCCAGAGACTCAAGACAAGCGCGACGATCGAACGCCCCAGGACGACCTCCTGAAAAGGAAGCGCAGCTCCAGCCAATTTTGCGAAAACGCTCATCAGGCTGAAGTAGAACGCCCCCTCAATCATGTAACGAAGACCGATCGCCAGTCGCATCGATTCGACTCCCAACAAAAGCGCCGCATCTCTACTGAAATGCGGCGCTTCGTCAAGTCATCGAAGGGTCTGTTTTTGGGGCGAAACTACACGAAAGACTGCGGCTCGATTCTGGCCAGTTTGATCGTATCGGCTCCCTGAAGCAGCACCCAATAAGGCGTTTCACGCTCCCACGGTGTCCCAAACGAGCTTTTTTCTACCCGAACTGGCACCAGACGACGATGTTTGGCGTTGAAGTCAATCACCAGGAGGTTTCGACCTTCGCACCCAAACGCAAAACCGTCTGGCCGCAGCACCAGGGCTGTTGGAGCCTCAACGCATTGAATCCGAGCCAGAATTTCTCCGGAGCTGATGTCAAAATAGGTGATGATCGAATGATCGACGTCGACCACCGCTGCACGGCGATTCTCGATGTCATTGACCGCGAACCCTACCGTGCAGTCCAACCGCTCAAAATCTTCACGCTCGCCGCTTGCGACATGGACTTTGTATCTCGCGCCTGTGCCAGCTTCGACCACGACAACGGCGGAGGAATCAGCAGTCCAGAAGATATGAGCATCCGAGCCCAAGTCACAGATCTTGCGAGAAAAAGTGTTCGGACCTGAGAGCCATAACGCATGAACAGGCGAAAACGACACCCAGGCCAATTTGCCTGTTCCCGATGGAGCAAACACGGCCCGATGCCCCGACACACCTTGCGGTGAGAGATGGGTCGAGGTGTCGGCACCATGTTGAGACATCATCAGATGAAAATCGTGGTCACCTCCGTGCACAAACCACTTTCCATCCGCGGTCCACGCAATCGGAGCAGGCCCGGAGACAAATTTCGGCTCAAGGGCGCCGTTGGCATTCATCGCGACCGGCACGACCGAAGTTTCGGTTCCGCCGCGTGCGATGTCGGCCACGCTATGCCTTTCCAAGTTCACTGTGATGAGTTTCTTCTTGGGGGATGAGCCTGTGGCCGTGGATTCAATCCACGCGCGATCGCGATGGGTGTCAAAGCGAACGGCTCGCAACGTCGTGTTCGGCGTTTCAACGACCACGACATGACGCGTGACCTCGAACTCCAGAAGTCCTTCGAGCCATTGCTGGGTCCCCAAAAACTCGGTGTTCTTGGGATCGATTTCAAGAGCGCGGTCGCTGTACTTAAGCGCATTGCCGAAGTCTTTTTGGAAACGTCCTTTCCAAAGCGCGATGCGGTTGAAAATTACCGGATCTTCCACGGCCTCTGCGGCTCGTTCCAACAACTCGATCATCGCCAGGATATTGCCTGCTTTTTCGTGGACATCGGCCTGATGCAGGATCGTTCCGACGTCGTCCGACGAGACGGTCTCGCGGTAGATTGTGCTGCGCTCCTTCATGTTGAACAGATTCGTACGTGGGCGACCAAAAGGTTTCTTGGCCTCCAAACCTCGGTCCGCGGGCAACGTAACCCCCTGAACCGACACGTACTCATGTTCGATCATCGCAAAGAGAGTCTCGTCGAAGTCAAAGGGCATGCCGTTGAAGGCAGATCGCAAGAATCCGACACTTGTGGGCCGAAAGAGACGCGAAATCAGGAAGATCTCGGGTGCAGTAGCGTCCGCACCGACCTCTTTGCTGGTGGCCTCAACGATGTCTTCCGGACGCAGATTCAAGCCCGGATCGATGCCGCGCACCCACTCCAGAATCTTGTCGCGCTGCGTATGGTCAAAACGAATGCCTATGCCCGGTGGGCGGTCTTCACGTTCGGCGATCTGATGAGAGCACATGCCGGTGATCGAGCATTCGCTTCCGGTGGGCTCGTAGGCCAACACCACAATCAACTCTTGCCCGAGTGGCACGGTCGAATTCATCGGAACAAACAACGACCCAATGAGCAGATTTCGGCGATATTCGCGGCGAAGGCGTCCGATATTCGCAAATCCGAATCGCAACGAATGCGCATTATCCATGCGGATGATACAGCTCTTGAGCTGCGTCGCCATACGCTCGAAACCGTGGGACGAAGTGGCGGCGGGCAGCTTGGCGAGCAGGCGACTGGCCTCCACCGCATCGAAGCCACTCAGGACAGGTTCCCGCCAGGCACGAAGAGCGCGTTGAACGACCTCTTGAAAGTCATCAATCGACTCGTATCGCATGCTGGGTTTACGAGACAACGCAAGGACCACCGCGTCGTTCATGTCGTCAGGAACGTCGGCCCGCAGATCGCTTGGCCCAAGGGCAGGCGGCCACTCTGGAATCGCCCCGATCAACAATCCAAAGAAACAGTAAGCCAATGAGAACTGATCCGAGGATGGAGTGCTGTCGTAATAGTCGACGATTTCTGGAGCCTTCATCAGGCGAGTCTTGGCGGGTTCAACACCGGGCGCCAAGATATTCCAGCGCCCGTTCTTGTCGCGCATCAGGTCGTTGCCGTCCAAAATGCCGCATGACAGCCCCACTTCATGGAGTGACGAAAGCGCGCCGCCCACATCGAGCATGAACGAAAGTGCGTCCTCCAAATCAACCTGGGTCCCGGTGCGAACGATCTCGGCCCAACTCACGCCTTCGATGTACTCACAAACCGCGTAACCACCAAAATCTGGGCATTGCCCAAAGTCTGTGACGTAGCCAAAGGTCTCACATGCCAGAAGAGCCGTAACCGAAGTGACCTCTTCCAACCGTTTCCACGCGCGCGATCCAGGCGCCAACGTCGAGACGCGACGAAGCTCAAACACCGTGTTCACGTCACGCGATTTCACAAGAAAACGCTCACCGCGAATATGGCTCACGACTTCGTATTTGCCGTCGATCACGTCGCCAGCACCAAGGCCGATCAGATTCGTCCGTAAGACCGTGGACTCCGCCCAACCGACTTCCTGAACTTCTTCTGTCTTCTCATGAAGCTCTGCCCAACTCTCTTCGATGTCGTCGAACGCCATTCTGCACTCCTCTCCAGTGTCGCTCGCACAAAGTTACACTCAATCGGTCTTCGACACGAATTCAACAAAGCTTTAGTGAATTGGACCGTTCTTGGAGAACTCAGGCCAATTTGACAATTCGTTCGCAGGCTTGGTTCAGCAAGTCCCAGTCTTTTGCGTAGCAAAAACGGGTGACGGTCTTGCCGATCGCCGATGCAAAAAACGAAGATCCCGGAACCGAAGCAATCCCGACGGTTTCCAAAATATGCATCGCCGCTTCTTTGTCGTCGTCAAAGCCCAGGCGAGTGATATCAGCCAAAACGTAATAGGCGCCGTCTGGGATATGTGGCGTCAATCCAGCTTCCTGCAGCGCGCCACAGAAAACGTCGCGCTTCTTCTGATAATCAGCCGACATCTCGACGTAATATTCTTTTGGAATTTGCGCGAGGCCCATCGCCACGCCGTATTGCAACGGAGTCGGAGCACACACGTAAAAGAGGTCGTTCACCAGGCCAATCGGACCGGCAAAAATCTCGGGGGCGATCACATAACCCAAACGCCAGCCCGTGATCGAAAATGTCTTTGAAAAGCCGCCAATGGTCAGCGTGCGATCCCACATATTTGGCAGGCTCGCGAGGCTGATATGCTCGCTACCGTCGCTGACAATAAACTCATAGATCTCGTCGGTGATCGCGAGCAAGTCATGGTCGTTGCAGAAGTCTGCGATCACCTGAAGCTCATCACGAGTATAAACCTTGCCCGAGGGGTTGGTGGGCGTGCTGAAGATGATCGCGCGCGTCTTGTCGGTCAATTGCGCCTCGAGCATCTCCCGCGTGAACTGCCAATTTGGAGGCTCCAACGACACGAATTTCGGGATGATGCCGCCGACTTTCATCGTGTTCAGGTGGTACCCATAATAGGGCTCAAAAATGATGAATTCTTCGCCCGGATTAAAAAGGGCCTGAATCACACAGGTCAACGCACCCGTCGCCCCAACGGTCACCACAACATTGGTGTCCGCGTTCACGTTCGGCATCTTGTTAAAATCGCGGGCCTTCTTGGCGATTTCCTCGCGGAGAGGGTCAATGCCTTCGAACTTTCCGTAGGTGCTCATCTTGTCTGCCAAAATCACTTCGGCGGCCCCCTCCAGAATCGACCGTGGAGTGGGAAGGTCGCAGACCCCCTGGCCAAGATTGATTCCGCCTACCCTGTCGCATTCACGAGTCATGCGGCGGATATAGGATTGGGTCAACGACGCGGTGCGCTCGCTACGGAAGGTTCGGGTCATTCAGCTCTCCAGGTACTTAAGCATGAGGTCAACAGTGGCCTTCATGTCCTCTTTATGGACAGTCTCAGTCACGGTGTGGATATAGCGCGTCGGAACGCTCAGCGTAATCACTTTTGCACCAGAACGCGCACGTTGCAGGGCACCAGCGTCCGTGCCGCCGAGCGGCAAGATTTCCATCTGATGCTTGATTTTGTGCTTCTCGGCAAGCCCGATGAAGGTCTCGACCAGCGCATTATCACTCACGGAATAGGAGTCCATGATCTTGATCGCTGTCCCATACCCAAGGCGTGTGATCCATTCATGCTCGGATACACCAGGGGTGTCGACGGCGAGCGTCGTGTCAACGGCGATACCCACATCCGGAGCGATTTCGTAGCTGGCCGTCGTGGCCCCGCGAACGCCGATTTCTTCCTGAACGGTGAACACAACGTAAACGTCGTCCTTGGCCTTCTTGAGCCCCTCCAACACACGCACGCCAATCCAACACGCCACGCGGTTGTCCATGCATTTTCCGGTCACGTGATCCCCCATCTCGATGCATTCCTGCACCAATGTGACGGGATCGCCGACGCGGACAAGCTTTTTGACCTTTTCGACCGGAAGTCCCAGGTCCACAAAAAACTCGGTGATCGGCGGGATCTTGGCGCGCTCTTCAGCCGTCGCGATATGAACCGGACGGCCCGCTGGGTTCATGTTGCCAAAAATGTCGTCGCCCTTGCGCAGCTGAATGCGTACGCGGCGCGAAAATAGGTTTCGAGCATCGAATCCGCCCAGGGGCTGAACACGAAGGAAGCCGTTTTCGTCGATATGACGCACGTAGAACGCAATTTCGTCCATGTGGCAGGCGATCATGACTTTCTTGGGATTCTTGGACTTGCCGCGTTTCAGGCAAATCAAGTTGCCGAGTGCATCCACGCGAACTTCATCAGCATGTTCACTGACTTGTGATGCGATGAAATCACGAACTCGGTCTTCGCGGCCCGCGGCGCCGGGCAATTCAGATAATGTCTTGAGCAATTCCATAGCTTCACCAGGGCAAAAAAGGGTGCTCATCCTCTTGAATGCCTGGACTCTCGTCAACCCGCGCTCGGCGCAAATTCCTCACAATCGTCACATAACGAGCACACAGACCGCATCCTTATAGTTCAGGATTCAATGAGTACCCGACTCCGCGCACCGTTTCGACCGGATCGCCACCGACATCAGAGAACTTCGAACGAAGGCGTCGAATATGAGAATCGATTGTGCGAGCACTGACATGAACTCCAACACCGTACGCCATCTGCATCAGCGAATCGCGGGAACGCACGCGAGTCGGAGAACGCAGCAACGCCTCGATGATCTGAAACTCGGTCTTGGTCAGGTCCACCAGTTCTTCGTTCCAAAAGGCGCGATGACGAGTGATGTCGAGCGTCAACGCCCCGCGGGTAAGGATCTCTTCTGCAGGCACCGGCGCCGATGTTGCGACCCGACGCAACACTGCTTTGACGCGCGCCACGAGCTCACGCGGGTTGAAAGGCTTGCCGATATAATCGTCAGCGCCCAACTCCAATCCGATGATCTTGTCGATGTCCTGACGACGCGACGACAAAAACACCACGGGCACGTTCGAGGTCTTTCGAAGCTCTCGACACAGCTCGATCCCGTTTTCGCCGGGCATCAACACATCAAGAATAATCAGATCAGGAGAATCCTCCTCGAGCCTCGCAAGCATCGCGAGCCCCGCCTCAAAGGTCTCGACCTGATACCCTTCTTCGCTCAAGGTTTTACGTACGATCTCACGAATGTCATGGTCATCGTCGACCGCCCAAATCTGTCGATACAAAATCCACCTCGTGCAAGTAAATTGACTCTACTTTTCAAAAAACAGCTTTCCGCATCAAGCAGAGAGTGGGACACCTTTCAAGTATGCTAACGTACCACATACACCTACTCGCGAAAGAGTCGCGTCGATGAAAATGAAATCCATTGGTTTATTGTTAATTCTGGTGCCCTTGCAGGCATTCGGGCAGTCATCCGCCGACCTCAAAGCCGACTTTGACAGCTTCGAGCACGTGCCGGTCCAGTCCCAACACTTCTTTTCCACGAGAACCAATAAGACTCTGGGTCATCTTGGGCTCGCTGGAGGTTTGACGATCGTTGCCCAGGATGACCCCGTGGTCATGCGCTTCAGCGATGGCACCGAATGGCGCGTCGTCGACCACCGGATCGGTGGCAGCCTCTATGCGGCCATTGGACTTGGAGACAGCTTCGAATTGGCGTTGTCGGCGCCCGTTGTTTTTTCGCAAGACAGCCAGAACACACCCAGCGGGTTTTCAAATCCGTCACTGAATTCGGTCGCATTTGGAGACGTACGTCTTCATGGGCACGCGACGTTGCTCAAGGCGGGTGGGTTTGGAGTCGGCACAAGTGTCACACTCTTCCTGCCCACCGGGTCGCAAGAAGCACTTTTATCCGACGGCGAAGTTCGTGTTGAACCACGTCTGGTCTTGGATTTCGAACTCGCCGACTTTCATGTTGCGGCGAATGCGTCGTACCTGACCCGGCCAACCCACGAGACCTTGAACTACGTCAGCGGCGATCAGGTGCGTTGGTCCTTCGCTGCAAATTACGCGTTTTCGGACATGTTTAACCTCGCAGGAAGCGTGCTTGGAGCGGTCGGCATCAACGATCGCTCAGCGGATGTGGCCCGCGACACCCCGATCGAGTTCTTGGCTGGACCTCGAATATTTCTTCCCCTTGGGTTGATGGTGCACGCTGCGGCCGGAACTGGAATCACCACCAGCGTTGGCGCTCCGGACTTCCGAGTCATCGCCGGCATCGAATGGGTGCCCGAGCGCTTGATGGGAGGAGCCGACAACGAATCTGAGGAAGGGCTTAACGGCCAGACAGGAACAGACGGCGAAGGAGACCTCGGCGCTGAAGGCGACGGAGAGACTTTTGAGATCGCTGACTGCACCGCAATCCCGCTTCCAGCAGGCTGCCCACAGCCGGACACCGACGACGACGGGATCTTTGATGCCGACGATAAATGCCCCACCGTTGCCGAAGACCCTGATGGCTACGAAGACGAAGACGGCTGTCCTGACCCAGATAACGACGCAGATGGTGTCTTGGACGTCGACGACGAGTGCCCACTTGAGGCCGAGGTTATCAACGGCATCGAAGACGAAGACGGCTGTCCTGACGAGGGCGAATCCAAGGTTCGCGTCACCGCAGATCGCATCGATATCCTTGAGCGCGTCTACTTCGACACCGGAAAAGCCCAGATCCAGAAGAAGAGTTTCGATGTCCTGGATCAGGTCGCGAGCGTGATGAAAGCACGCCCCAGCATCAAACGCCTGCGCATCGAAGGCCATACCGATGACCGAGGCAAGGACAAGCCCAACCTTGAGCTGTCTCAACGCCGCGCAGCTGCGGTTCGTGAGTACCTGATCAAGCGAGGTCTGGAGTCGACGCGCATGGTTTCTCGTGGGTACGGCGAATCTCACCCCATTGGCGATAACGGCACCGCAGCTGGACGAGACATCAATCGACGAGTCGAGTTCCACATCATCAGCGCCGAGGAAAAATGAGCGTCAAACGCCCCATGTGGATGAAGTTGGCCGCGGTTTCGATCGCTTTGGCCGCTTTGCCAGCAGCTGCTGTTGGGATTGGGTTGATCAACATCAACGCCGACACGCTGCGCACGGACAGCCGCGACTTCAGACTCGTGGTCGCCGAAGACATCGCGAGTTCGTTTGAGGGCGAGCTTCAACAGGCACAGCGTACCGTGGCTGCGACCTCGCATATTCTGGGCAATCCTGAGCTGGTCGGTGAAGGCCGTGTCGCGTTGCTTCAAACGCTGATTGGACTCGACCCAAGCGTCGACCATATCGACATCTTCGATAAAGACGGGCTGCTCATCGACCGAATCGCTGAGGACGGTGTGGACCTTGCGCCACCGGCCCAATCGATCAAACCAGGTGACAAAGAGTCGGTGATGTTTGCGGCTAACAAAGCGCGACTGTCGATCACCGTGCCGATTCGACCCGATTCCCCGACCGGCTATGTCGTGTCGCATATCCCGCTGAATCGCGTCCAAAAACGCGCGGCGGACATTGCCGCAGAGCGCATGCCTAAAGGCTCGCACGTCTATATCGTGAACGGAGCAAACCAGATTTTGGTCCATGACGACATCACCAAGACGGGCAGCACCTTTACGCCGAACGAAGTCATCGCTGACATCACTCAACTGGTGCAAAAACACGTCGCTGCATCCGGCGAGAGTCAGGCCGGGACGACGCTGACCTCGGTCAAACCTCTGTCGCTCTTGAATGCCGCAGTCGTGGTCGATGTGCCGCTCGAATTCGCCTATGCCTCACTCGCCGACATGCGCCGGCTGGTCATCACCGTGACCTTGATCGCGATACTTCTAGCGGCCATGGCAGCTTTTGTTTCGGCACGCTTGCTGACGCGCCCCCTTGAGCGATTGTCTGAATTCGTCCGCAAACTTGCGGCCCGCGATTTCACAGCCCGAACCGAAGTTTCGACCAAAGACGAGGTCGGTGTTTTGGCGGGCGCGCTCAACGATGCTGCGCAAAATCTGGACGAGAGCGAGGCTCAAATCCGCAAAGAAATCGAAATCCGAACCGACCTTTCGCGCTACCTCTCACGGGACCTTGTCGAAAACGTCGTGGCCCGCGAACAGGACATGAACCTTGGCGGAAAACACAGCGAAATCACCGTGATGTTCGCCGACGTCGTTCGGTTCACCCCTTTATGTGAGCGCCTTGAGCCCGAAATCATCGTCTCGATCTTGAACGAGCTGTTCACCATGATTACCGAGATCGTCTTCAAGCATGGCGGAACGGTCGACAAGTTCATTGGAGACTGCGTGATGGCGTTCTGGGGCGCACCTCGCGAAGACAAACATCAAGCCGCACACGCACTTGCCGCGGCCGAAGAGATCCTGAGCTGGCTCGAAATCGGCAACGCACGCTGGATGAAAAACCATAACGTCAAGATCGAGCTCGCCATCGGCGTCAATTCAGGCACGGCCATCGTCGGCAATATCGGCTCGACCACGCGAATGGAATACACGGCTGTCGGGAACTGCGTGAACATCGCTGCACGACTCGAAGCGCTGGCTCGCCCCCTCCAAATTCTGACGACTCAATCCACGTGTTCGCAGGTCTCAGGCTATGAGTTCATGCGCATGGGCGAAGAGCCAATTGGGGCAAATCAAGGACTCGTTGAAGTCTTCGAGGTGATTCTGTGAGCACCACCATCAAACCAGGCGATGTGATCGCCGGAAAATACACGGTCACAAAGATGCTCGGCCAGGGCGGCATGGGTTCGGTCTGGGGCGCCACCCATATGGAACTCAATAAGCCAGTGGCCATTAAGGTCCTCTTGCCCGCGTATTCGCAGGACGAAGCATCCCGCGTACGCTTTGAGCGCGAGGCCAAGGTCGCCGCCAAAATCCGCCACGAAAACGTCGTGGCAGTCACCGACTTTGGCGATCATGAGGGCAACCTATTCATTGTGATGGATGTGCTGCACGGCGGATCGCTCTACGACACACGAAAAAAGAACGTGGGCATGCCCTGGATGCGAGTCCTAGGAATTGGCCGACAAATCGCAGACGCCCTCGCCACCGCGCACGCCATGGGCTTGGTGCATCGCGACTTGAAGCCCGACAACATCATGCTTGAACGCCGCTCCGACGGCGGGGACCGTCCGATCATCGTCGACTTCAGCCTCGCATTTGTGCGTGACGACGAATCCCTTGGCCGCATGACCCGCGAAGGGATTGTGTCTGGAACGCCACAATATATTGCGCCAGAACAGGCCATGGGCTCACCCGATATTGGTCCGCCGGCCGACATCTATTCATTTGGCTGCGTGCTCTACGAATTGATCACTGGAAATTCTGTTTTCCGTGGAAAATCAACGGTTCAACTTCTGAACCTGCACATGTTTGTGCCGCCCCCCAGCGCCCGAGTTTCGTTTCCTGATTTGGACGTTCCGCCTGCATTGGACGCGCTGATTTCCACAATGCTTTCCAAAGACCCCGAGGAGCGCCCAGACGCACTCGAAGTGCGGGCTTGGATCGACAGACTCCTGGAAAATCCCAACTCCATTGAACGTGGACGCCCCGAAATTTTGCGCGGCGAGCGTTCTGGACGCGGAATGACCTTACGAACGATCGAAGGCAAACACGCCGATCCTCTTGGTGGGACCTCGTGGATCGCAATCGTCGGCAGAGTCGACGATCTGGTGCTTACCTCGCTTCGAGCGTCCGGTTTCAACCTGACCAACGACATCTCAAAAGCTCATGTCGTGCTGATGCCTCAGGCCGATCCCGAGGTCGTCGCGGCATGCCCCAAACCTGTTTTAGCCTCGATGGACATCGACGATGTCGACCTGTCGACCGCCCTCTTAAGAGCAGGTGCGGCCGAGGTTATCGCTGATCCCATTGAAACTACTGAACTCATACGCAAACTGCAGCGTTTGCTACGAAGACTCCAACGTCGAGAAATGAAATGATGGATGTTCGCTGTTTTGTTCTGGCTGGCCTCCTGCTTAGCCTCATGCCTTCCACCGTGATGGCGCAGGAAATCACCGAGTTCGTCGATTATGTCGTCAAACCTGGCGACACCTGCACCAGCATCGCCGAGAAATTCTTTGGCGATAAACGACGCTACGATTTCATCCACGCGTACAACGACCTTTCGGCGGATAACTTCGCCTGCGTCGCCGGTCGAAAACTCAAAATCCCCAAAATCCCACCCGTGCCCGATGCGCTGCTCGGGCAAAAAGGCGGCGACGTGCGCGCGCGTGGCCCCGAACAGGGAAATTGGGACGATGCCCAAACCGGGATGGACCTCTATTCAGCCTGGCGGCTCAACACACTCGAGAAAGCCAAGGCCGAAATCGCATTTCAAGACACCTCGACCTTGATCATGTCGGCCAACACTTTGGTCGTGATTTATGGGCAATCTCAAGAGAAGTCGAAAATCATTCCGGCACACACAGTGCTTGAGACCGGTCGACTTCGTTCGAAATTGGACGAACTCGCGGGCGTGAAGATCGAGAGCCCCTCGTCGGTCGCCGAGCTCGGCGCAGGACAAGCACAGGTCACGGTCGAAAAAGACGGCCTGACACGCGTCGAAAACCATCACGGCGGTGCGGCCAAAGTCGTCGGCAAGGCCGGCGGAGAAGTCAGTGTCAAAGAGGGCATGGGCACGCGCATTAAGCCCAACGAAAAGCCCGAACCACCACGCCCTCTGCCCCCAACTCCGGCATGGACCGGCAAAAATGATATCGTGCTCGGCTTCAAAGGCATCGGCGCCACCATCGTCTTGGAATGGAAGCCCGTCGATGTGGCCAAATCCTATTATGTCGAGCTCGCCAAGGACTCACGCGGCGTGAAGGTGGTCGAGTCGGTTTTCGTGCCCGGAGACAAAAACCGGCTTGAGATCAAAGGAGTCCCCGCTGGCACCTACTATGCGGTCGTCTCTGCGGTTGACGCCGACAAATTCGAGAGCGTTCCCACACCTGTTCGACACATTCGAACCGCGCTCGTCGCGATGCCAGAAGGCTCCATCAATCAGGATGACGCAGGCGCAGAACACGTCGTGCTCGGAACGAATATCCGCGCGCCTCGTGGCATGAATTGCCGCACCACTCCGGACGGCGAGTTTGTCGAAAAAACCGCGTTTGTCACCGAAGGCAATACCGCGCTGGAATGCAAGATTGGTAAAACTGTGGGCGTCACAAGCGTGATCGTCGACACCCCAATCGCCAAGCGTGCAGACGAACGACAGCTGGCTTTGGGCAAATACCGAATCGTAAAACTCATCTTTGAGCCCTCGGCTCCTTCCAACGTGGTTTTTGAAGGCGATGGCCTTGAAGTCGACACAGCAATGCCTATCGCTGGCGGTTATGCCGTCCGTGTAAAGGCTACAGATGAAAAAGCCGCAACTCTTCGCGCACATTACGGCGCTGTCGCCTTGGGCTCCTTCGACTACGAAGTCGGCGCACCTGCCGAGACAAAGTTGATCGAACCCGACGTGTATTACCTGCAGTTGATGGGCGGTTACGCCTACTACGATGGAATTGAAGCCATTGATGTCAGCGGAGCCGGCGCCTCGATCCATATTCAGGGCGCGTTGATTCCCACCAAATATCTGGGCCTGACGGCCAGCCTCGGCGCAGGGCAATACGATGCCGCAGTGCTCGATTGGAGAGCACAGGTTCTGGTCGGTCTCTTCGAGAGCGACGCACGCCCCTTTATGTCGCTCGGCGTAGGCGGTTTGGTCGTCGAAGACCATATCACTGACCTGCACGCTGGCATTGGGCTTATGCCTTCCATCAATGAACATTTCGGATGGAGTTTTGATGCCGGTGCGATTTTCACGTCCGAATCAGGTTCGCTTGACGCCATCCCTCAGGCCCGCGCCGGTCTGTGGTGGTCCTTCCGCTGAGTCACCATGCAATGGACTATGAGTGAAATTATCGCGTGGCTGATTGCAGGCGGAGCCAGCGGCCTCGCCGCTACGCTCTACCTTCGCGGCAAAGCGGAGCGCGTCGAATCCGAACGAAAGCTCGAAGAGCTGCGACTTGGTGCCGATGCAGCGATCTCGAAACGCAAGGAACTCGAAGCAGAGACGGTCGAAGCGACAAAAGCCCTCGACGTTCGCACTCGTTTTTTAGCCAACGTGAGCCATGAAATCCGCACCCCGCTTAACGGCGTGCTGGGCATGACCAGTGTTCTGCTCGAGACCGAACTCAACCGAGAACAACTCGACATCACTCAGACCATCGCCAAGAGCGGTGAGGCGTTGATGGCTGTCTTGAATGAAATTCTCGACTTTTCAAAGCTCGAAGCCAACGCGATTCAGATCGAAATTTTTCCGTTCGATCCACGCGAATGTGTCGAAGACGTCCTCGACCTTTTTGCCGGTTTGGCGTTCGACAAGAAGCTCGATATCGCCAGTCGATTCGCGTCCGACCTGCCCAATCGAGTTCTTGGAGACATGATTCGTGTACGTCAGATCCTGTCGAACCTGGTCAGCAACGCCGTCAAATTCACCGATTCCGGCGAAGTCATCATCGACGTCGAAATGGACGGCGATGTGATGGTTTTTGCGGTCTCCGACACCGGCGTCGGGCTCAGCGAAACAGCCATGGAAAACCTCTTTATCCCCTTCCGACAATTGGGGAACACCAACCAACCAGGCACCGGCCTTGGACTGGTTATCTGCAAGCGACTCGCCGAGCTCATGGACGGCGAAATTCGAGTCGAAAGCACGCTCAAATTAGGAAGTGTTTTTGAAGTTCGAGTCCCGGTCACCGTGTCGCCGACCTCGTCTTCAGACCTCGTTTGGGAGCGTCCTGGGATTCGTGTCGCCATCGTCGGACCAGAAATCACGAGCCGTGATGTGCTTGGCGACCAAATTCGCGATTGGGAGATGGTCGCCCAAATTCACTCAAGCTGCTCAGAGGTCGATGTAGACAACGTCGATGTTGTGTTGGTGTTTTCGGAGTCGCTGGACGCGACTGCCGCGCTCTTACCGCACGACCTGCCAAAGATTTTTGTTTCGTGGGTCGCGTACGTGTCGGGCCACGAAAAAGCCGACGCGCTGGGAACCAACACGGTTTTGGACCGCCCGGTCAGGCTGCGGGCGTTGCGTCAGGCGCTAAGGAGCGCCCTTGATGGCGACACGGTCACGACCACACGCAGATCATTATCCAAATTCGAAGAAATGGCAGAAGAAGCCCCGCGACGGATCCTTGTTGCCGAAGATAATCCGACCAATCAACGGGTTGCCAAAGTGATGCTGGAACGCCTTGGTTACGCACCGGTCGTCGTTGAAAACGGCAAGCTGGCGGTCGAAGCCGCCCGCAAGGCCACATTTGATATCATCTTCATGGACATTCATATGCCTGTGATGGACGGAATCGAGGCCACGCTACAGATTCGGGACTTCTCCCCCAAAGATGCACAGCCCTGGATCGTCGCTCTTACCGCCGGGGTGAACGCCGAGATTCGCCAGTCTGCGGCGGACGCCGGAATGAACGACTACATCACCAAACCCTTTATGGTGGAGTCGTTGCGGGCTGCGATTGAAAACAGCCAGCGAATGCCCGACTCGCCTAAATCAAAAAGCAACGCTCCGTTGGACCAACTTAAAATGTTGTACCAAACGACTCCGGACGAATTTGTATTATTGGTGGATGGCCATATCGGGAATGTCGACCTGCTCATGAGCGACATGGAAAACGCGGCCAAGAACCAAGACCTGCATAAACTCGGCCTCGCTGCCCATTCGCTCAAAGCCAGCCTGCGCATGTTTGGTGACGATCTGATGGGCGAAACAGCGGAAAGCATCGAAATTCTCGCCGAAGAAGGCGACCTCGAAGCGGCCAAGCGACACCTAGGATTGCTGAAAGCTCGATGGCCTGATGCCCTCAAGGCACTAGAGATCGAACGAGATACCTTCGGTGGTGGTTGACAGGCAGGCCGGTCTCCACGAGATTTGAGCCTCCTATCCGCACCGTTGCGCCATGTTCAGAGCCTCACACCTCACCGGCCTCTTTGCGTTGCTCCTGATTTGCTTTCTGACAAGCATGTCATGGGCGGCAGAATTGCAGGTTTGGCACGCGTATCGCGGTGCCGAAGAAGACGCGCTCAAAACGCTCACTGCCTCGTGGAATCAGGCCCATCCCGACACACCTGTTCGTCTGCTCTCGATCCCATACGACGCCTACGCCAATAAACTCACGAGCGCGATCCCACGCGGAAACGGGCCTGATGTGTTCATCGCGGCGCACGAACGAGCTGGCGATTGGGCGCGGTCGGAATTGCTGGCGCCGTGGTCAAAGGCCGAGGCTCCCTGGAGTGCGTTCCACCCCACGACCGTCGATGCCGTCACCGTCAAGGGTAGCCGCCTGGGCATCCCGCTCGCCTACAAGAGCGTCGTTCTTTTTTATAATACCGACATCATCAAGACCCCGCCGGCCACGACCGACGAGCTGATCGAGCAAGCCACGATTCATACCGTGCCCGCCGAGGGCAAATACGGGTTGGTTTATCAGGCCTCTAATTTCTATATGCATGCAGGCTGGTTATTCGGCTTTGGCGGCCATATTTTTGACCAGAACGGCAATCTGGATCTGGCATACGAAAAAAATGCCGAATCGATCGAATTCGTGCGCGATTTGGTCCTAGAAAAAAAAATCGTCCCCGAAGAATCCACCGGGGTCTTGGTCACCCAGCTTTTTAATGACGGCAAGGCCGCGTTTGCCATCAATGGCCCGTGGTTCCTCGGCGAGATCAAACCCGAGCTTCATTACGCGATGGCGCCACTTCCGGTCGTTTCCAAGACTGGGCTTCCAGCTCGGCCGTTCTTGACCGTCGACGTCGCTTTTGTGTCGTCGATGTCTGCGCAGCCCAAGGTCGCCAAAGAGTTTTCGCTCTTTTTGGCCACCGATTCGTCGAGCATCATTCGCGCCACACAAGGCCTTCAGCCTGTCGCAACCTTGTCCGCCTACGACTCACCCGACGTCAAAAAGATTGACGCGTTAACGGTTTTTAGACGTCAATTGGATGCGTCGATTCCGATGCCGAATAATCCCAAAATGCGTTCGGTTTGGGAGCCGGCAGAAACAGCGCTTCGTCAGGTGATGCGCGGAGCCGCCGCTCCGGCCGAAGCTCTAAAACAAGCCCAACGACGTGTCTTGATTTTCACGCGTCCCTCGCCCGAAAGACAAAGCCCGCTAGGAACAATCATCTTTTTTGTGTTGCTGAGCCTTGGGATTGCTGCTTGGACCTACAAGGTCTTGGCTGGCACGAATGTCGTCAAACGCGCCAAGAAAAACCTACCTGCGTACTTCTACGTCGCACCCGCCATGCTCGCCATGCTGGTCCTAGTGGTGACGCCCTTTGTGGTCGGTTCGGCAGTCTCACTATTTTCGCATCGTGAAGGCGAATTTACCTTTGTCGGGCTCTCCAATTTCTGGAGCATCCTGACAAGCGCCGAGTTCGGCCTGACTGACCCCTTAAGCTTCTGGTACACGCTCGTCGTCACGGTCGTCTGGACCGTCACCAACGTGTTTTTCCATATCAGCATCGGCCTCGTCCTCGCGATGATGCTCAGAAGCCCCTGGTTGCGCCTGAAAGGCGTCTACCGCGTTTTGCTCATCATTCCATGGGCTGTCCCCAACTACATCACAGCGCTGATCTGGCGAGGGATGTTCCATAAGCAGTTTGGGGCGATCAATGGGTTGTTGACCTGGCTTGGGGCCGAACCCGTCAGCTGGTTCTCGCAGTTTTCGACCGCGTTTGCGGCGAATCTTGCCACCAACGTCTGGCTCGGATTCCCGTTCATGATGGTCGTGACGCTGGGCGCCCTGCAGGCGATTCCACGCGATTTGGAAGAAGCCGCCGAAGTCGATGGCGCCACCAAATGGCAGCGTTTCAGACACATCACGTTCCCTCTGCTTCGTCCGGCTTTGATCCCGGCCATGGTGCTGGGCACGGTCTGGACCTTTAACAGCTTCAACATCATTTATCTGGTGTCTCAGGGAGAGCCCGACGGCGGCACAGAAATCTTGATTTCCGAGGCCTATAAATGGGCTTTCGCGCGACAGGAACAATACGGATACGCGGCTGCTTATGCGGTCCTGATCTTTTTTGTTCTGCTGATTTATTCGCTCTCGACGGGCCAGCTCAAGACGGACAAATAACGTGCGCCCATCCAAACTCACCGTCTTTTTTACGAACCTTGCGCTCATCCTGATGTGCGGGGTTACGCTTTATCCAGTGCTCTGGGTCGTCAAAATGGCGTTGAGCCCGAGCCAGGGTTTTGCGATGTCGCCAAACCCCATCCCGACCGAAATTACTTTCGATAATTTCACGCATTTAATCACGATGAACGACGGCCTCTTCTGGAGGCAGCTCTTCAATTCCGTCGCCATCAGCCTGGCCACCACCGTGATCGGTGTCGGGCTGGCGTGCACGGCCGCTTACGCGTTTTCTAGATTCAGATTTCCAGGCCGAGAAGCCGGCCTTGCCTCGCTTTTAATCACCCAAATGTTTCCGGGGGTGGTCATGGCCATCCCGCTTTATATTTTGCTTGATAAAATCGGAATGCTTAACTCGTTGACCGGCTTGGTTTTGGTCTATTCGACCTCGTCGATTCCGTTTTCGGTCTGGATGCTCAAAGGCTATTTCGACACCATCCCCAAAGACTTGGAAGAAGCCGCAGTCATGGACGGCGCCAGCCAATGGGTGATTTTCACCAAAATCATCCTGCCCTTGGCCCAGCCCGCGATCGTGGTCACAGCGCTCTTCAGCTTCATGACCGCCTGGAACGAATTCATCCTCGCCGCAACCTTCCTCTCCGACGACACACAGTTCACGCTGCCCGTCGTTCTGCAGCGCTTTGTCGGCGATTACAGCACCCAATGGGGCTACTTCGCTGCCGGCGCCATCATCGTGTCACTGCCCGTTGTGGCGCTCTTCTTCAAACTGCAAAAATATCTGGTGGGCGGACTCACAGCCGGCGGCGTGAAAGGCTAGACGGTTGGCAGTGAGCGGTGAGCGGTGAGCGGTGAGCGGTGAGCGGTGAGCAGTGAGCAGTGAGCAGTTTGCTACCGCCACGTGGAGCGAATTGCGATTGATCCGCCAGGCTCCAGCCTGGCATTGCAACTGGCGGCCGGTCTCAGATTACGCTGCGACCGCTGCATTTAGTCTTTCGAACATCCGTCTCGCAAGCACTCGCAAGGCTCATGTCCTGCATCGTCGTCTGCTTCTTCTGCTGGTCTAAAAAAACTCCAGTCGCCATCAACGACGGTCTCTGGCCATTCGAAGTCGAAATCTTTGGACACGTCGACGACGGTTAACGCCGAGCCACTCATCTTCACGGCATGACCATTAAGCCAGGTCCCCCAATTATCACCCCAGGCTAGCTGACGACGGGTCGTGATATCGAGGACGGCAGACCATTTTTGGGCCCCAATGGCGACCAAATGACCGTCCGGCGAGACGTCTACAGGCGAGAACATACCCGCGTACTCTAAGTCGATCTTCGTCTGCATCTTCGCAACGACCTCAAGGCTAGGCAATTTGCGGCTGACCAAGGTCACGGTGCCCGCTTTTTCGTCAATCTCTCTGCAAACAAAAACTGCCCCCGTGCTCGAGATCGCGCACTCCGCTTCGGTCTCAAACAAAGGGGTCTTAAAACCCGCACTGCTGACGATCGTGCTGATGTCGGGTGTCATGTAATCTTTGATTCCCTTAAGCAAAGCGTATTTACCATCACCGGAAAACTCAGCCCCAAAGAAAATTGTTGGCGTTTTGTCTGGTGATTCTAGGGGCTCAGAGGTTCCTAAAGTGCCGTCATAAAGTCGTACCCCTGTCAGCCAACCCACCATGAACTGATCGTCATTGGGCCCCGGTTCAATCCAGCGCACAGGTCCTCCGGCTTCCTTTTTCTCGAGCTCTCCGCTCGCCGAAAAATAGAGCAGTCCATATCCCGCTGTTGCGACCACAAAACGTCCATCCTTAAGTCGCTGAACGGCTCCACCGTCACCCGTACCATCACCACTAAAATTTCCAGAAAACCTCAACTTCGGCGGAAGAGTGAGCCGTATCGACGACCCTGAAGATTCGATGACCTCAATCGCGGGCGGGTAATCATTCACCGATCGCGCAACCACGCCGCCGTCGGCCGTCGTCACCAAATACCAATCCCATTCGACCTCTGATTTGCCGATAACCTCACCAGTTTTCGGATCGATACGCGCCAACACATGGGAATCGACATCGGTATCGTTACCAAGATACAGAAGCTCGCCGTTTGCGGTGAATTCTAGCGATCTAGAATAGCTAAGGTTTTCAGGGGGAATCGCCTTCCCAGGCAGGCCAACCGGATACACATTGAGTCCAGACCACCCATCTTGTGCTATATACTGGCCATCCCAAGATAGGGCCATCGCGTCGGCGATTTTGGCCTCTGGCGGCAGGTCAACATCCTGGGCAGACCCATCAATCAAGCTGTGCACGCGCCAACCATTTTCGTGGGGCAATAAGATCCAATCATTTCCGCCCATCAAACGCACTCGAATGGAGCTTTCATCAGCGCCGAGCGCACGCACGTCAAAGCGTTGTTTTATGGCGCCCGAAGCAAAATCGAACACACGGACTTCGTCACCACAGTACGTGCCCAGCCACTTGCCTCCAGGTGACACGAACGGAGCAGTACAACAGTTCTTTGTCACATCAGGGACCTCCCACACCTCATCGTCGTTCTGATCGAGGACCAGATATCGAACTTCGCCATAGGGTTGCCGCTCTCGCACAGCGACTCGGGATCCGTCTTGCGACGCGCCATAGAACTGGTCGATGTCGCGGGCATGGATTTTCCATTGCATGCCGGCCTTGGCTTTGGTCGGCGAGGCTGGAAGCGGCTTTGAAGTCGCACAGGCCGCAGCAGTGCAAACGACCAAGGCAAACAAAACGTAGCGCATAACGACTCCTAAAGTAGGAGAACCGTATAGTTCTGCCTCATCAGCGCCACAAGGATAAGTCCACCGCAGGCATCAACGAACATCAAAATGTGTTATGAAGGGCTCTTTATCATCATGATCCAGAATGGCTATGACCAAAGAACAACGAGCCCAAGAATGGCAGACTGTGGCGCAGGCTTGTGCACGCACCACACGCGCAGCGCCCTCCAAGAGTGGCGCAATCGTCTTCACACTCTTATCGATTTTCAGTCTCGTCATCGGAGTCTTAGGGCTCGCCGCGCCGTATTTGTTTGAGGCAACAAAGGCACAATTTAAAACGTTATTTATTCTGGGTTGGGTGCTTATAGGACTGGCTTTCCTAATGGCGCTGTTCGCCGTTGTCATGATTCGAGCAGGTAGGCGCGCGGCTGCCCGAATAGCGACGTTTGCGCAAGCCGTCCAAGCGCGACAAGGCCGCATGTTGACTGGCCTAGAACTAGCTCAGTGGCTCACCCAGTATTGGGACGATACGTATCCACAGCAGTCATTTCTTGCATCATCTGAGGTCTGTCGGGCGACGTTCCAGATGGGTGGCGTTCCGGTACTCGTGGACCATACGCCAGACGGTTATAATATGTCGCAGCATCAACCAAATCTGTGGTGGGCACGCGTGAGTGTGGTTGCTGGTCCCTATTCAAACGTTCACGTGAATCCCGAACATCCTGATGTCGCTCCCATTTACGCGCGTGGGTACGCGGTCAAGCTCGGGCCTGGCGGGCTAATGGCCATTGGAACGTCCAAGGTCACGTCGGCGCGACTTCAATACTTGGACCAGATCTTTGACGTTGCGACCGAACTTGTGAAACTGACAAAATTAATCGATGCCAAGACCGCAGATTCGCACGGAATCCCGTTGCTGCTCGCGTGGGACGACGCCGCGATTGCTGCGGCTCATCAGGCAGCGGCAAAGCAGTCTAGCAGGCTCGCGATCGTGTTTCTGGTTATACTCGTGGTCATCACAATCGGAAGCTGGATCGCCTCGATCGCCTTTTAGTTGAACCCGCAATCCGTGTGCGTTCGATTCAGCTCAAGTTAGCCTTGATCTTTAAATCGGCCCACACCAACGAGTGGTCGCTGGTGCCCTGAAGCCGAACATCATCATCAAAGCCTGTTTCGACGACATTCCAATGCGACGAAACCAAAACATGGTCGAAGAATCGACTTTTTCCGAGGACTTCATGCGTTGTGTGCCATGCCGCAGGGCCATCTGTGGCGCGGACGGCATGCATCAAGTCTACCGCTGGCTCACGCCCCAAGATCGAACGAACGCCATCGATCCAACGTTGTCGGGGAAAACGCCGACCACACTTGCCCCTCATATTTCCATTCGAGGACCAGTGCCCGTCTTTTGTGGCCTTCATCGCAAACGGAATCACGGTCCCATCTTCCATAATCAGTCGAGGCTCATTGAAGTCGCCCATGACCACTGTCGGACCGGTATGGACGTTGGGATCGAGCGCGTCGGCCAGAGCCTCGAACGTCTCGATCTTGACCCATCCATTTCCGCTACCGTTCGGGATATGTGCACCGATGATAACGACTTCCGTTTCATCACAGCTTGCGATCACGCGAATCAATGACTGTTTCCAAGGAAGACCGGGTGCCCAGTCGGACTCGTCAAGCGTCAGCGGGAAGCGTGACGCGACCAGGTTCCCGTGGCGAACGGTCGACGAGCCAATCACGCCACCATAAGCGACCGCAGACCAACCAAGCCGCATCAGACCCGCCATCAGGTCTTCGTGGATGTCCCCTTTCCAGGCAACTTCTTGGAGCACGATGATGTCGGGGGATGATGCCTCGATGGCCGCAAGAATTGCGCGTTGGCGCTTCGCGTTGATTCCATTATTCCCTCTGATATTCCAGCTTGCGACTCGCATATCGACTCTTGGGTTCAGCCTTTAGAGATCCGATTCAATTCAATAAAATCCTGAATCAATGTGTCCATAAAAACCGCTGTATCTTGATGAGATAATTCAAAATAATTCAAAAGCTCGAATCGAAAAAAATGGGGTCGATCCCAGCCTGAGACTTCATCTTCAGTCATAGGGAGATTATGAATGATGTTGATTTCACAAGCCGCAGCAACGGGTTGCTCCTCATGCAGCAGGCTTCTAACTCGCGATAACTGCAGCCTGCGAGTACCAGCGAAAACCGCCCCGACTTCCGCCTCGAGGTCGTCCAACATTTCGAAAGCCTCCCTCGGAATCACGCCGCGCGACAGCGCATTCCGTAGGGGTAAGAGATTCATATCCAACATTAAAAGACCCACAAATTACGCCGCAAGATTCACCGTGCATGCACCAACAATACACTTGAACCCGCCCACGAGTCGTCGTCGCGATATTCGATTACCAACGCTGGCCAATTCCCGAAACAAATGACGCTAAGATTTCGAGAACCTTCGTTGATGAAGTGACGAAGAGCTTCCTCGATTTCCTCCGCCCCAAACACAGGGACCGTGGGTTCCTTTAACGCCTCAGGCGTAAATCGAACTTCAACGGTCATTTCTGGGCTTCGCGCTCTTGCAGACGCTCATCAAGGCGCTGCAATACATCATCAGCTGAGAGGTAGTTTCCGGTCTCTGCAGCGTTAGCTCGCGCAGCTAAGCCGCGTGCTAAGAAAGCCGCCTTCAGTTTCCGATTGCGGATCTCCAGGATCACAGCCTGCTCAAGCAAATTGGAAAGACTTTCACCCTCATTCAAAACAGCTTCCGCCTCCGCTCGAAATTCCGGTGTGCCCCTCAAGGTCGGCAGACTTGCAGATTTCATCTCAGAGCTCCATGAAGTCGCTCGCAAATGCGTTACAAAATCATTTTCGAGGATGGGTGGATTGATGTCGACGAAAAAGGGTCGACAACAAAAGGGATCGCGCCGACCAAACGGTTGGAGGCCTGATGCGGTCCGGCATAACGACGTCAAACCAATCAACGTCCCCGCAACGCAAGTGAAACATCCACGACATTCAAGAATTCACGAAAATAGGCCGACACGTCGGCCAATAAATCCGAGTTATTTTCTCCATACACAAATTGGCTCACGGCAATTGAACCGACGCTGTCTGGCGCATGAAATCGGGCGCGATACACTTCTAACGCCTCAACGGCCCTTGTGTTTCTATCATGGACAAAATCAGCAAAACGTTTTCCGAAGCTATGCAGTGCGCTGTGGTTCCGGACGATATAATATGCATCATAATCGTCCTTATTTTTACCGCGTTTACCCATCGCCAGCCCTTTCAACACCAAATATGCAGCTGGACCGCAAACCTTGATCTGTTGAGTGGTCTGAGCCCCATCAAGGGTCGTGCCTTCTATCTCGACACGCACAAAATCGATATGTGCGAGTTCCGCGCCCGGAATAATCGTAGCGCCAAAATTGGCTTCCAAGTGTTTCGTTGAGCCGGGTTTATCGCTTTCATCCAATGGTGGCATCAAAAAGTCGAGCTTTAATCCTTTGTACGTCCAACGTTGAGGAGTTGGATTACTATTCTGATTAACGTCCTGGACAAACCCTGCTTGATGCAGTTGCTCGGAAATAGCCATGTATTTTTCGTCATCCAAAATAGAAACGGAGAACGCCAAGTCGAGATCTCTAGTCCCAACATGACGTTCTATACTGGCCTCACCGTCCACATTGATGCCGAGCAGAAGGGTTGGAACATAGCCACCGATAATGACGATCTCTTCCATCAAATTGCCGAGTTGAGCAGCTACCGTTAGACATCCTGCTTTGACAAGCTCCGTGTCCTCGCCACGATACTCGGATGCATGACGGGGTGTTGTCATCACTGCCTCCAATGGAAACTATCGCGCAAGACTTCGGCCGCTTCCTCAGATCGCTCAGGATGGGCCAAGACGTCCAAATACGCTTGAACAGGATGGACACATAAGATCGAGTCCACGGCCGTCTTTCCTGCAAACACGCCCTCATCGTTTGGAATCACGAGCCAGACATTTGCCCCAGCGTTTCCCTCACGAAAACCTGCGGCCTTTTTCCACGCTTCAGACGGCGCACTTTCAACATAAAAAGTCGTTGTTCGAAAGTTCGCAAATTTTGTCATTTGCCAAGCAGCAGCGAGCCCGGTTGCAGCATATTGCCCAGGGAGGTCGGCTAAGGTTTCTTGGAGCTTCGGAAGCAATTCGACACCAGAACGCGCCGCGATCGTTCCCTTAATCACTCGATGACCAAAAAAGTCGTATCGTTCGCGCCATGCCTCCAAGAGCAGCTCTGGATCGCGTGGCCGCACGCCCCCATCGGAATGCCGTTCGAGCAGTCTGTCGTCCTCCAATCGATTGACAATCTTGCTCGTATAACCGGGTCCAAGACCAGTCAGTTCGGCAATCTTAGCCTGGAGCAAATATCGAGACGGCTCCATAAGTAGTTGGCGAGCGACCCGAGAACTCTTCGCGGCAAACACATTGGCGTGCCGACCTGACCTTAAGAACGCATTCGAATTCCCACCGACATGAATGAAAAGCTTTGGCCCCCTAATCTTTGCATTTCCCGATAGGTCTACCCACGAGACATTGGCGGCCTCACAAAGACGGCGCCCGGTTTCTCCCATAAATGGGACCACCACCAGTGGTAGCGCCCTTGGAAGCCTGACCTCCGCGAGCTTCTTGATCGCGATCGAGACACTTGGCGTATCGCCGCGGGAAAGGAGCAGTCCAATAAATGGAACACCACTGACCGCAAGAGCAAAACTCGTCGGCTCGTCCTTCAACGGATTCTTGTTCGAATTCACTTCAACTAGGTCTGCCCCAAACCAAGTCGATATAATGCCTTCGGTCTGCTGTAGTGCTTCAAGTGTGGTCGGAAAATCAGATGACATTCATGCCTCCATGTTCACTTTATACCGAATGTTGAACAGCTGTTCAACTTTGCTATTAGAGTCAACATTCACTAAATGGCACAGGTTGAACACGCGTTAAACTGTGGCTGTTGAGTAAACTCGACGAACTAGAAGCCCGTCGATCGACCTCACAAACCAAGGCAGGAAGCCTACAAACCCAGTTTGTGGCGCGAAGGAACGGAGGCTCCACAAATTCTCACCGACCGGCGTTGGAGGCGAAAGGCATCCGGCAAGCATTTCCATATCCCGATCTATGGGCCGTTGGGCTCGTTCCGGGAGGTCGGTATTTACAATAGACAGACGATTCCGGACGAAGGACAAAATATCCTGTCGTCCTATTACCCCGAACAAATTTTCTTATTTTGGAAGCTCTAAATGAAACGATTCGGACCTCTGATACTTACGCTGAGCCTTGTTTTATCAGCGAGTCGAGCGTGGGCGGAAGACGAGCCATGGGATCACGACTACTTTCTGGAAAGGTCCTATTTTGTGGTCTATCCGCTCTTTCTTCTGGGTGGGGAGAAAACGCTTCCCATCATCGTAGAGGGAAGCCTCACTCCGAATGTTTTCTTTTACTCGAATCTCCGAGATTTAGGTCTGAGCGCAGGTTGGGCGTTCTCACTCTCATTGGCTCCCCGAATCGATGCGCGGATGTATAACGTCTTTTCGGCTCCCGTAAGGGCTCCATCGTTTAGGCCCTCGCTCAACCTCCAGGTTTTTCATCAGACCATTCAATCGACGCAGGGGCAGGCCAACTCCGGGCGTTTGATAAATCTACAAATGATCGGCGAGCACTACTCCAACGGAAAAACTGGCTGCTTCTTGGCTAGCGAAGAGTTGGTGGGTGAGAGTGGTGAGGAAGAGTGCGTATCGCGTGATGGGTATACGGGTTCAAGCGATGCGATCAACAAGGATGATGGGAGTTTCACCACCAATAATCTGGGTCTTCGAGTGGGTGTACTCTTCATGACCGAGTTTCAAAGGACCCGGCTCACGCGCAGCCATGAGATAGGGTTAACGGCCATGTTCTACCTTCCGGGTCGCGGCGGTGGAATCAAACCGGATCAGCGCGCCTTATATGGCGATTCTCAATATCGGCTGCGCTACGTGTTCGAAGATTTTGTGAGCGACGAGCGAATCACCGCGGGGTACCTGAGAATTCAAGGAACCGCTCAGTTCATGCAAGGAACGGGTGCCGAAGTGTTTCCGTGGGGTCTGACTGCGGAGGTATCCCGGTCTTTTGGTCGTGCGGGGGGGGTTGCCCCTTACCTTAGAATGTACTTCGGACACGACCACTATAACATTCGTTTTGATGAACGAATTTGGATGCTTGGGGCTGGTTTGTCTTGGAGTATTCCGGACCGAAATCACTTTCGCCCGAAGGTGCAATCCGAGTGACTAAGCCACTTCCGATCATGGACGAAGAAAGCGGGTCGACGGCGACCTAAATCAACTGACGGATGCCTTAAAGATCGACGCTCGCGGGCTATACCAATGCTGGGAAATCGACGTTAATGCGCGCACCCTGTGTGGCATACCGTTCAAACATTATGCATCTTGGGCTCCTGCGTCCGTTTTGGGCATTAGGTCTTGCGGAACGGTAATCCGGTAGAGCGGGTGGAGTCTGCCCCCCTTCACGAGCGCCCTATCGCCTTTACCAAGATCGAATGCGTCTGCGTCGATGTACTTGCGCCAGGCGTGTCCGTGCCGATCGGCAAAGACGAAAAAGAGACGTTTAACCTTTACACTTTGGCAGCGCTGCAGGAGCGCAGTTAAACGATTCGGCCGAGCCGATATAAGGCCTTCGAAGACGGTATCAACCATATGGAAGCTCTCCGCCGACGGAAGTTCGTCGAGCATTTCCAGCACGGCACGCTCCCGGGACGAACAAAGGATGGGCCCGGCCGAACTCTCGACTTCCGTATTCTCTGTCGTGCCATCAGCGAAAAGACCACTGCCGTGGAGGACGTAGGTCGTTTCGCCGCCCAAACGTTTCAGCCAGGTAGGATGGCGGTCGCCGTAGAGGTGCACGACAGGCTTGCCACCCAGTTTGAGGTAATGGCTGAAGCCTTGTTCCTCAAGCGCAGTGCGCCCTCCAACGACCGATGGGTAGTCCATGATATGCTGCAGCGATCGAATGACGATCTGCCAGTTCATATCGTTGTCCGCGGGGTCAGGCCGACGGTAGAGCCCCTGAATGATCGGGTCGAGCCATCCGCTCTCGATATACTTGTGCGCCAGTTTCCGGTCGATGTCGTGACGTTTCAGGGTGCGTGTATCGATCAGTTGCCCATGTGGCACATGGTCGAGAACCCACTTTAACTTTGTTTCTTTTTGTCCCGTCATGGACGACATATTAGCAAGACTTCAAAGCATGACAAGTGCCCACTTTGGAGGCGCTTCATTTTGTCGCCCTTGAGGCGACAAAATGGCCGAATGAAAAAGTAACATTAACGTTCAAGACAACTTTTGATGAAGAGCGGTTGGCTGTAAGACGAGGTCTGAATTGGCGAACGTCAGCTCCAAGACGTCGCTGTTCAGGTGCGTGAACGTCCCAGTGACCACAGCCCTCGCCTTGCGCGATGACTGGGCACGAAGAGATCGAGCGTACGTAACCATCATCTTCGACCTTGAATTCCTCAAAAACCAAACGGACCGTTCCACCGGCGTCGACTTGGTTGGCCTTCAACCACTTTGTCGAACGCATCAGCTCGACGACCAGCGAGTCCTCGTATCCAAACGGATTTTCAAATTCGAAGGTAATGACCGCACACGACGCAGTATCGTCGACAAACGGCTCGATCGAACATTGCTCGCCTCCATGGTGCGGGACACGGTCGCCGACCTCAATTCAATCACAACTGTTTAAAACTACATATTTTCAAAGAGTCTTCGAACATCTATCTGAAAACTCCGTTCAATGGCCAAAATTAGCTCATGATAAAACATCTCCAAATTGATCCGAAGGGCGACGCCAGAAAATGGTCCAAAATATTGTCCCAGAGCTTGAAGAATAAACTCATCGCTTTCAAGTCGTTCAAAAACCAACAATGGTTCTTCCGCTGATTCCATGGATGTAAACAGGAAGTGTTTCTGGTGGTTGTGTAGCCAAGCATAAGCCGTCGCCGCAAACTCCAGCACCGGAAATTCAACCTCGTGATATACAATTTTTTCATTTATCAAAATCTGAAAAACTGCATTGATCCGCAATAATAATTGCCACGATTCACCTGGGTCAACCACAGTTGAATTCAACTCTGAGAACCGAAAAATCACTTCACTGGGAATGCTGACCATATTTTGCCGTCCAATCCGACTATTGTTCGAAGTTTAGTTTCACCGTTTGTGCCGATTACCCTCTTAAAGTCAGTAACTACGCGGACAGAGTTATCTACGTTGTTTGGAAAGAACAGTGCGTCGGCTGACTCCATGCTTTCTTTAATCAAAGCATTGGCATCCGTCCCGTCTGCAAATTTCGCCCATCGTCCGCCCGCGTCTGGCAAGTGTTTTTTAGGTACAAAGAAATCATCAACATGTTGAAGCGCATTTTTGCTGCTTGCGCCGCCTCCTCAAGGCTACAACTATTATGGCTCAGCACCTTATCGGCACCTACCAGATACGTGTGGTTGCCCGCCACCTCAAGGTTGAAGACTTGGTGCGCCCCATCCACCCACTGCATCGTCGCGATTTCCAGCGGTCCTGATTCCGACCTTAAATGCTCGCCGACCATCAAGAGACCCGCGCGCACCCAGTCGTTGCGGTCTTCGGACCAAAGCGGATGAAGGGCGGTCGGTTGCAGGACAAGGTCGGAATTGGCGAACGTCAGCTCCAAGACGTCGCTGTTCAGGTGCGTGAACGTCCCGGTGACCACACAGCCCTCGCCCTGCGCGATGACTGGACATGACGAGATCGAGCGGACGTAACCGTTATCGTCGACCTTGAGTTCTTCGAAGGTCAAGCGGACCATTCCACCGACTTCGACTTGGTGGGCCTCCAACCACGCCGTCGAGCGTATTAGCTCCACGACCAGTGAGTCCTCATAACTAAACGGGTTTTCAAATTCGAGGGTAATGACCGTACACGACGCTAAGTCATCGACAAACGGCTCGATCGAACATTGCTCGCCGCCATATTGGGGGACACGATCGCCGACCTCGACCAGTTCGATAACTAGCAGACCTTCTGAGGTGACCACAGGCGTTCCTGCGGTGAAACACATCGCCTGACATCTGCCTCCGGGACACAATTTTTCAAGTGCCTTGGCTGCATCCGCGACGTCATCGACCAAATTCAGCGCTCTAGTTCCAGCACCACGGCCTAATGAGGCCAAACGGATACTAGCGGCTTCCAAACCACCAGCTAAAGCAAACGCACCCTGAAGATACCAACCCTGTCGATCTCCGGGCACATCTCGCAGGCCGTATTCCATCCCACCCAGCAACGCATTGCATTGCAAGTCAATGACACTGCAATAGTCTTGCCTAACGCTAGCGACCTTGTTTGCCGCAGTGGTGGCATGTTTCTTAGTTGTTTGGATCGCCGGATCCATCGTGTTGTCAGCAAAGTCGTTGCCGCGGTTTACGGCCGAGAAGAAAAATAGATCGCCATTAGAATAGCAACCGGCACCGGATGCGCATCCGCCATCATCATCGTCAGAAAGATCATCAGCCCCCAATCCATAGGGGTCCCAAGCGTTGATGGGATCAAAGCCGACAAACGCGTACTGGTTCACGCTGTCGACATAATGCAACGGGTCGGTGGTCACAAACTGGCCAAGCCGAGCGGAGTACCAGCGGTTTCGCATGTACGTCAGGCCGGTTTTGTCGGACCGCCATTGACCGTTGAACGCAAAAGGCATCCCACCAGGAAGCGCACAAATGGCTCCTGTGCCTTCCTCCACACAAGGTTGTGCCCCGTTCACATTTGACGTGATTCGCCCTTCTGGCGAGTACTCAGCATGTCCAAACGCGATCTGGGTCGTCATGTCGAAGGCCGAGACCACGTTGTTTCGCCAATCTCGAATCGGAACCAGGTCGGCGCCACCGACATAATCGTAGAAGCCGATCATTTGGTCTTGGCCGGAGGTGTAGGTGGCCTCCCACTTCGCAATACCTTGTTCGTACGCGCCAATCATGTGTTGGCCGTCGTACGCAAATTGCTCGAACCCGCCCTCGTCATCGCCTCGCGCAACCATCGCGCCTGTGGCGTCGTATAGATAGTATTCTTGGATTACGCCGGTATCGGCGACGGCGAGTCGGTTGTTGTTGTCCTAGGTCAGGTCGAGGTTGAGCGCAGTTGTCATGCGACCACGCACGTCGTGGGCCACTGTGTAGGTTGCCCCGTCGACCATCACACCTTTCAGGCGATGTCCGGTATCACGTCCTGGCCAACCATTTTTGGTGGAGGCCCTATTCTGGAGGATATCAAGTGGCCGCCACACGACGCCATGTTTGTTTGCTTTCAAGCCAAACAAGACATAAAGTTACCACTTGTGAATAAGTGGAGGCATTACGTTCTTCACAGAGGATTGAGATGAGCAAAGCGGAAGACGTGTTCAAGGCGGCTGGAGGGCAACTGCGTATGAGCCAAGCGATCAAGCAAGGAATCAGTCGATATATGCTCTACAAGCTCCGTGATGACGGCGTCATCGAGCAGGTCAGTAGAGGCGTATACCGTCTTGCTAACCTTCCGCCGCTTGGCAATCCAGATCTCGTAACAGTCGGCCTACGCTTTCCAAATGCCATCATTTGCCTCATGTCCGCACTTTCCTTCCACGAAATGACCACTCAGATTCCGCACAGCGTTTTCGTGGCTGTCTCCAGAGATTCGCGGCCTCCTAAACTTGATTTCCCGCCACTCAGCGTTCATCGATTTTCGGATCAGGCCTTTTCTGAGGGCTTCGAGGAACATGAGATTGATGGAGTATTTGTCAAAATCTACAACCCTGAAAAGACGCTCGCCGATTGTTTTAAATTCCGAAACCAAATTGGGATGGACGTTGTCCTTGAAGCTCTTAAGCTCTATAAAAAACGTAACAAAACAGACTTTCTTGCAGTTCTAAAATACGCAAAAATATGCCGTGTTGAAAATGTAATACGCCCCTACCTTGAGGCGAGTCTGTGAATTCTCCAAAGAACAACGCCGCATCGATTCGGCAACGGCTCCTAAATCGCGCCAAAACTGATGGCCGGCCCTTCAATGAACTTTTGCAGTATTATGCAATGGAGCGATTTCTTTGTAGGCTCTCGTTGTCTCCGCATTCCGGTCTTTTTGTCCTCAAAGGTGCTCTAATGCTTCGGGTCTGGGGATCACCAGAATTCCGACCAATCATGGACATCGATATGCTGGGCAACACCAGCAACCAGCTCGCCGACATTCTTGCCAAGGTGAGAGACATCATGGCGCTCGAGGTCGAGCCCGATGGCATAGAATTCCTGCTGGACTCCATTCGCTCCGAAAGGATTACCGAGGATGCAGACTATCAGGGTGTGCGGTTACGATTTCTTGGGATGTTGGGCACGGCCAGGGTCAATATGCAGTTGGATATCGGCTTCGGCGATGTCGTCTACCCAGCATGCATAAAATCAAGTTTCCCAACAACGCTTGATAGTCCGTCGCCGGAATTGCTTTGTTATAGCAAAGAGAGCGCCATTGCGGAGAAGTTCGAGGCAATGGTGAAATTGGGTACTTTGAATAGTCGTATGAAAGACTTCTTCGACATTTGGCTACTTTGTCAAAACTTCGAATTCAATAGTTTGGTACTGGCCGAGGCGATTCGACAAACATTTGCGAACAGAGGAACGCTGATCTTTGTGCCGGTCGAAGCTTTTGAGCAAATATTCATCGACGCCAAACAAAAGCAATGGGCGGCTTTCTGCAGGCGGCTTCAACCAAACCCAGCTCCGATGGCCTTCGAAGAGGTCGTCGCTGTGCTAAAAACTTTCCTTGGGCCAGTTTTCCTGGAGTTGGCGCAGGGACATGTCCAATCGAAGAACTGGACGGCAAACGGCCCCTGGTCATGACCTAGCTCACAAACGATGTGACGCGTCATCACCACGCGCAACCATCGCGCCTGTGGCGTCGTACAGATAGTATTCTTGGATCACGCCGGTATGGGCGACGGCGAGTCGGTTGTTGTTGTCGTAGGTCAGGTCGAGGTTGAGCGCTGTTGTTATGCGACCGCGCACGTCGTGGGCCACTGTGTAGGTTGCCCCGTCGACCACCACACCTTTCAAACGATGCCCGGTATCACGTCCTGGAGAATCATTTTTGTTGAATGAATATTCGTTATCGTAGACTCAAAAAATTTGAATGGATGAAATCCATGTTTTAAAATACCAACATAATCTCCGCGGTATTCGAATTGTTCGAATTACGAACAAAGTCAATCTGAATGCTCTCACTTACTTTGTCTGATGCTAGCTGCACTTTTCCTTCACCGCCTAGGGCAAATTTAGGAATCAGGTCTGAATTAATAGTAATGCATTCAGTCCGTAACTCAGAAAATGCCGATAAGACCTCACATCGTCCAACAATTTCAATAGAAAGCTGTTGATGGTTTAAAAGAAACCCACTCGCAAGACAACCACATCCCTTTATTTGTTGATTTACCTCCTCCCAAGAAAAATGGACTAAATCGAATTCCAGTTCTTTGAGTCGGCAATTCAACTCCCAACTCTGCAATCCATTTAAAACAAGAATTTGATTTGTGGAATTCACCACCACGAGTGGTTCACGAGCATCACTTCGAATCGTCAATTTCATGGAACATACTCCCAAATCTTAACTAGGACATCATTTGTCCCTCGGAAAACCGTGGTGGTCCCATCGGCCAGAAGGTGTGTTTCAAGACCGCCACCATGTTGAAACACGAAGCGTTCCCCGGTCTCTCGTGCGAATCCTAAACCCATGTTTACGTCTTTGACACCCGTAGACAAGGCTTGCAACGCCTCTAGTTGATTAGACGGCTGACTGAGAAGAAAACGCTTCTCTACCGCTCCGAGAATTTTTGATGTGCCAGAGTCGGGTTTGACCAAACCGGCTTTTACCGCCGCTTCAACGTTAAATGTAATACTTTTGTCTTTCGTGAGTGTTGCTAACGCTTCAGCAGGGGCGGTTCTCGAAAGTGCAAAGACGCCGATCCAAAGGTCGATCGTTAACATGCCGATGGCTTGACTCTCATTCGCCGGAACAAGAACATTGGGGATCGAATCTTCGTTCTCCATGTCGACCAGGAGAAGTGCTGAAAGGCCACAAGCTGGATGTCGGTTTTTACATCCCATAGCAGCGACAGCAACAATCCCTGCCTTAAATACTCCTATCGCTAATTCTTGCTCATCGATTTTCGGTGTAGAACTCTTTTGCGCGGCTCGTTCCTCTGCTCGTCGCTGGTTAAACTCTTGTTTGGCGATCCAATAATCTCGTTGAGCTGGAATAGGCGTATTCCAAGACAGATTGTCAGCCCCAAGGCCCCATGGATCCCAAGCATTAATCGGATCAAAGCCGACAAACGCGTACTGGTTCACGCTGTCGACATAATGCAACGGATCGGTGGTCACAAACTGGCCAAGGCGCGCGGAGTACCAGCGGTTTCTCATGTAAGTCAGTCCGGTTTTGTCGGACCGCCATTGACCGTTGAACGCGAAAGGCATCCCACCAGGAAGCGCACAAATGGCTCCTGTACCTTCCTCCACACAAGGTTGTGCCCCGTTCACATTTGACGTGATTCGCCCTTCTGGCGAGTACTCAGCATGCCCAAGCGCCGTCTGGGTCGTCATGTCGAAGGCCGAGACCACGTTATTTCGCCAATCTCGAATCGGAACCAGATCGGCTCCACCGACATAATCGTAGAAGCCGATCATTTGGTCTTGGCCGGAAGTGTAGGTGGCCTCCCACTTCGCAATACCTTGTTCGTACGCTCCGATCATGTGTTGACCGTCGTACGCAAATTGCTCGAACCCGCCATCATCATCGCCTCGCGCAACCATCGCGCCTGTGGCGTCGTACAGATAGTACTCTTGGATTACGCCGGTATCGGCGACGGCGAGTCGGGTTGTTGTTGTCCTAGGTCAGGTCGATGGGATTTGATTTACGATGATGAAATCATCAATCAAAACGTTCATGAAAACAGCAAGATCTTGTTGAGTCATCTCAAAATAATTCGGAAGTTCAAAACGAAAAAAATGATCTCGATCCCACGCAGAAACCTGTTGGTCACTTATTGGAAGATTATGAATTACGTTAATCTCACAGGCTGCATCAATTGGTTTTCCGTCTGATAAGAGATCTTTCACACGCAATAGTTGAAGGCTTCGAATCCTGCCAAAAACAGGTGGTAGTTCTTTTTCAAGTCCATCCAATATTTTAAATGAATCCGATGGAATTTGACCGTGCGATAAGGCATTCCGGAGGACCAAAAGATTTATATCCAACATAAACGTATCCTAATGCCAAAATAAGTCTTGCAGTGTTTTATAGCCGCGAAAAGGAAGTTCAACGACTTCGGCCGGAATTGTCTCAAATCCTAGTTCCTTCGCGGCTTGAACACGATGATGTCCGTCAACAATATACTTATTACCATTGAGTTCCACATATTTCACTGACTCCTTCACCATTCCATCCCTAGCAATTACTTCCTTAAATGTCTCAAAAGCTTTTTTAGAACTTCTGATTTTTTCCGTCGGAATCAAATCGCGCGGGTCTATTGAACAACTGTTATGGCTCAGCACCGCATCAGAGCCCACCAAATACGTGTGGTTGCCCGCAACCTCAAGGTTGAAGACCTGGTGCGCCCCATCCACCCACTGAATCGTCGCGATTTCCAGAGGTCCTGATTCCGACCTCAGATGCTCGCCGACCATTAAGAGACCCGCACGCACCCAGTCGTTGCGGTCTTCGGACCAAAGTGGATGAAGGGCAGTCGGTTGCAGGACGAGGTCTGAATTGGCGAACGTCAGCTCTAAGACGTCGCTGTTCAGGTGCGTGAACGTCCCGGTGACCACACAGCCCTCGCCCGGCGCGATGACTGGGCATGACGAGATCGAGCGGACATAACCGTCATCGTCGACCTTGAGCTCCTCGAAGGCCAAGCGGACCGTTCCACCGACTTCGACTTGGTTGGCCTCCAACCACTCCGTCGAACGCATCAGCTCGACGACCAGCGAGTCCTCGTACCCAAACGGATTTTCAAATTCGAGGGTAATGACCGCACATGACGCTAAGTCATCGACAAACGGTTCGATCGAACATTGCTCGCCGCCATATTGGGGGACACGGTCGCCGACCTCGACCATTTCAATGCCTAGCAGACCTTCTGAGGTCACCACAGGCGTTCCTGCGGTGAAACACATCGCCTGACAAACGCCACCCCTACAAATCTTCTCCATCGCTGCTTTAGCCGCGCCACCAAGCCGTGCCGCGTGAAGTTTAGCCAGTTTTGTAGCTGGCGCCGCACCTCGTTTAAGGGCCTCAAGTCCAGGCTTAGCAAATGCCCCTGCTGCTTTTACGACCGGTGCAGCGG